>JAEEGH010007122.1_pt1 | contig 27059 bp, 15 predicted proteins | sample 9134181 | NCBI WGS metagenome assembly JAEEGH01 (sample SAMN16246544, study PRJNA631951) | gut metagenome | biome: gut microbiome; feature: rumen; material: DP-attached | host: Bos | place: Iran: Karaj | collected 2018-10 | reverse complement strand
AAACTTTTATTAGTTGATCAAAAGTCAACTTCTTTTGCAATGTTTTTATTTAAAATGTGATCCTTGGCTCACATTTTAAATTTTGAAATTAGGCGTTTTTAACTGCGGAATGTCGGATTGATATTACTCGGCATAAATTTAGACAACACTAATTTTATCTTTACTACCACGGTATCTGTAACCTTACTCAAAAATCAAGTTTAAATTCTAAAATACCGTCATGTGTTAAATCTAAAATATTTTCTTTCCCTATGCATTGCACAAGATTTAGGATATTCTGATTTTTATCTTGAAAACAATGCACAACTACTTTTTGAAGACCCGGCGCAATCCTATCTCTATCATCTAGAAGTAATTCTTTTAGTAGCTTAGTGTCAGCAGGATCACAAGAGAAGCCAAAAAACTCAACGCTTCTGGCGCAGTCATCTTTCTTCACATAATTGCCTAACCCGTACAGTATTCTTTGGTAAAACTTTTGAAACTCAATAAAATAAGTGTCAAATTTATCTTTGTTTATATCATCATAATATCCAAGAACAATCTCTGAAGAAGTAGGAGAGCTATTATTTATTTTTCCGTGAGGGTGGTGGCATGATTTTGGTTGTACCGCAAACATATTTTCTGCAAAAGATGTATAGTTTAGACTTATAATTTCATCATATTCTGGTTCAACTAATGATTTTTTTATGTTTTTAAAATTCTCCAACACCTTATTTTTATAGTATATTTCAACAGCCGATAAATAAATAGCTAAACTTTTTTTAAACACGTCTAGCCCCAGGAGTAATTCTTTATATTTTGCAGGTTTGTTATTTCCAACGTGCTTGGAGAAAATCTTCTCACTCCCGTACAACCCTTGTAATGCATGACAAGAATTTTTGTATTTATCAATATTCGAAGCAATGTTATTAAATTTATCGTTATCACTGATTTCTGATAATATATCCTCAACGTTAAACCAATTAAAACTATTATCTGCAATATCGTGTTCTTGATAATATCCCTCATTTAATGGTTGTGTATCTGGAAAATTTGGATACATCGGTGTATTTTGTGGGCAACCTGGTATATGAGATACTCGATTAGATCTTGCAAATTCAACTTTGTTATATTTAAAAATCATCAGAATAATAAATTGATTTTTAAGTAATATATCATTGAACGAGGAATCGCCGATTTTTTTCCATGATTCCTTCAATAAATTCATATTGTCTGCGAATATTTTGTAAAAATTTGTGAAGTCATTTTCCTCAATTCCTCTTATAGGCAGGTTAAGCAATTCTGCCCTGAATCTAAGAAATGACTGCATAAATTGCTTATAAGAGGTCGGTAGTTTTAATGCCAAATCGAATCCATTACCAACGACTAAAATTCTTTTGTATGCCCCCATCGTCTCCGTCCAATTAATTTGAATACTCCGTTACTTTCATCAAAATATAGTAACACATTGCCTACTTACTATAGATTAAGCGTTTAGCACTCGCCTGTTCTTATAGTTTTGGCAACATAATCCAGCATGGATTCTTGATCCTTGTGATAGTATCGTTCTGTCCCATCCTCCTTTCTGGCAATATAGCAGTATCCCTCATTGACTTTCCCCTTATACAAAATATGAACAACTTCACCTTCTTTGTTTGTATACCAGGCATATTTATCAGCGTTGTCAGAAGAAGTTGCAGCGTAGTTTAACTTGAGTCCCATTTTTCTTGCTTTCAAAAATAGAACATATGAATACAGTTCTCTGTTAATTGAGCTGGTCTGAGTTTTTGTAAGCAAGAGAATATCATCGCTAGAATTCTTTCTTATAAAACGACGCGGTGTACAGAACAACCAGTCACCTTGTGGATCCTTTTTATCCTCAGTATTTCCAGAAATACAATCAAGAATTTCAGGCATGCTAACAATATAGCGTTTCCATCTGTCTTCTTCATTGAAAGTTTTTTGGCTGATAATTTCCTGAAGTTGTTCGCTAATTGGTCGATTTAAGTCTATATCGTCCATGAGCTGTTTCAGCAAATCTCGTTTTCCGCCATTATCATCTCTTAAAAGTCTCTTGAAGCTATAGTCTCGATCAGTATTATCAAGGAAACATTGAACAGGTTTTCCTACTGGTAACATATAACTGTCATTATCACCATAACAGAGCAAAGCCCGGCGGAATAAAGAATTCTCTTCAAGTTCCATCTTTACGCCATTATTGTCAAACAGCATCTCAAATTTTTTTAGGTAGTTCATAAAATCTAAGTAGAATTTGCTATTCGCATTTACACCACTCAGAATTTGGGCTTTATCGGCAAGAAATTCATCATTGATGTTACTATCTTCATATTTTCTGATTTGGCGTTCGTATTCATCAACAATTCCTGCAAATTTAAATAAAGCCCCTGTCTGGCCATCAAGAAATGTATTTTCTGATTCTATGACAGCTTTTTTCCAAACAGGATCTATACCCATAAGAATTGATTTAATTGATTCTTCGACAACCTGACTTTCTGTAAATGTTGAAAGGTAACTTTTGCGGTAATTCCTCCTTAAAAGTTTGGCCATGTATCTATCACAGTCCAGAGCGTTACCTGAATTTACTATCTGATCTACGGCGCGGATCATACCAAACAGAACATCCAATTGAAGATTCAATGTTGGTTTCACTAGATTCGAAACTAACCGAACCCATCTATTGAGCTCTACCTCTTTATTAAAGGAGTTATCACTAGATGCATACTTCATTAGAAATGCGCATTCAGCATACAGAATAACAAGTTCTTCGTTATTAAGAGAACGATCGTTCGATGCACCAATAAGTTTCTGAAAAGCTTCCTTTTCTTTTATAAATTCTTTCTCATATTCCCCTTTATTTATGAAAGATATCCCCCCTGTATCGCGCTGTCTCTTAGATAAAATATTTAGTAATTTATTAATCTTACTAAAGCTATCTATATTCAATACTGGTTTTGAGGATTTAAGGCTATATACATTTTGAAAACCGTCTTTGAATAATCTAGATGTAAATAGATAGTCTGATTCTTGAAGTAGCCTTTTTAATGAGTCTCGTATATTCTTTGTATTATTTACAGTAACACTGTCATCCACTCCTGTGAAATAATTCATCATCATCACAAATCTAAAAAATTTCATCATTTGTGAATCAAATACAGTTTCTCTTATTTCATTTCCAGTTTCAGGATCTTTTATCGTTCGACGATATTCTTTGTTCCAAAAGAAATCGGACCATTGGCCGTTTATATTATCAATAAACTCGTTAGCAAAGTTCTCATCTTTTGACAGGTAGTTTCTTAACTGCGCCTTAAAATTTTCAAAATGAGTGAGGGCTTTTCCTCTTGCATTCATTTTTATATATATGCTGTCTGTCAGACCCACGTCGTCAATGTTAAGGTATAAAAATCTAATAGGCGCATTATCTGACGTGAGAAGATTAAAAATGTTATCTAAGTCTACACCGGATTTATAATACTCCATTGTCTTGTTATGTATGGCATCCAACATTACCAACATACCTCTAACAGAGGAGTCATTTTCAAAATCGGAGAAAAACCAATAATAGTTTTTAATAACTTTGGACAAAGCTTCACTGTCGTCAGGAAGCTCTTTGAGGTTAACTCGAACATACTCTGTAATATTCTTACAAAATTTTCCTGTTACATTCCTGGTTTCATATTGAAATTGAAGAAGTCTATTCTTAATTTCTGCAGTCTCAATCTTTCCTGAGTAGAGCGCAAAATACCAATGCAAAAGAAAAAGAGTAGTTAGACGTTGCTGCCCATCGATAGGAATAAAACGCTTAGAATCTCCGTTTGATTCGACATTTCCGTAGATGAAATTGACATCCAATATTCCTCCATCTCTCGGATTATTTTTCAAACAGTTAAAAATGTCATCTACAAACCTTTCTCGAATCATGCGGGCCGCCCCATCTAAACGACCTTGGGCATAGTCTCTTTGAATTCTGGGAATATATATGTCAAAACCTTTGCACAGCATGCTCCAGCAACTTTCCTCTGTAGCATTTGTATTACTTTGGGGTTTACTGTTCATGCTTCTCTCCTTCAACTTCTCCTTTAAGTTGTAAAAAACGAGATATGTTTTTTACAATATCATCCATATATGCGGCTTTATCAATATCTCCCCATCTCAATAAGTCTCTAGAATCCGCAAAGGCTTTCATGAAAACTCTTCTAGTACATAACGGAATAAAAACATCGCTCATGGTACGATTCAAAATTGTATTCCTCTTTAAAGGAAATACATCATTCTTGTAAGATCTGTTTGTTCCACAATCAAGTAAAGTAAGATTTCCTATTGAATGATCCGGTTCACCACTGCCACCAAAGTAATTAATTACCGTCTCATAAACTTGAATAAAATCTTTTGAATTTGACTGATATTTTGATAAGTAGTATTTGTTGTCCCTTATCGTATTTATCAAATCCAAAACCGGAGTACCATCAGATGTTTTAATCTTATCTATATCGGGTATTTCACAAGCTCTTATTAGCCATTGGAGTCTGTTGTTTTCTTCAGAATCATTTCTATCATCGTCGGGGCGGGTATCTGAAACAGCGTTTATATGTTCTAGATCCCAGGATAATTTTTCATCTTTGTACTTATCGAAAGGGAATCTTCCCTCTTTATTGCAAGAATCCAGATAAGCAATATTGTATAAAACCAGAACGTTGCGAATATGTCCTTTTGATTTATCTTGATCGTAGCTCAAATCAGTAACAAAATCTCTACAGGAAGAAACCGTCAGCGTTTCTGTTTCTGAACTGAATAGCTTCTTGGAAATTAAAGATCTAAGCTTTTTATCAAAATGCTCTTTATGTCCTTCCCCGCTATCGTTGCCTCCTTCCCTATAAATTTGTCCGAGTTTAATTATTTGATCTATGTACTCATTTTTTGATGTGCTGACCAAAAATCCAATCATGTGATACCACATAATATTTTTGTACCAGTCTTTGAACATGCGGTAATATTCACATACACCATCCCAAATAAGTTCAATGTAATGCTGGTTGCTGTTAGGGATTTTTTCTGGATGCTTTTGGAGGAGACGTACGTAATTACTAAACACGTAAAACGAAAACTTGTCTTTATTTACAGCCTCAAAAACTGTATATGGTTCTTCAGATTTATATTCATTTGTCGCATCCTTAAGAATTCCGTCATTTAAATCTCTGGCCATAACATGAAATATAAAATCAATTCTTGTTGCATAGGAAGAATCATTAGATTTCTCGTTTACAAGGAAATTCCAAAATTCCTTTTCAGAAAGATTAGCCTCAATTTCGTCCCACTTGACTGCAATATTCATTTGAATAGGAGCAAGCTGATTTATATTGCTGTCATCATTTTTGACATCATCATTTTTAAGCAAGAGGGCTTTTATTAATTCAGCATTTGTAAGCGCAATCTTTCCCATGTTTATCTTTGAAAAGATTGACACTTCTGTATTTAACGAACAATTAGTAAGTTCATACCAAATTATTTTTATCCCAGAGTCAAACGTATCTTTCATACGCGTGATATCACGGCTGATATTACGATCACTTCGAAGTTTATTAAAATAATTACAGATACATTTGTATGCTTCTAGAACATAGTGACAATCGATATCATCTTCGAAATCAGACATATTCTGATGTACTTTTTCTATAGTTGCGTACTCATTATCAGCAAACGCTTTTATGCACTCTTGCAATTTAGGCTTGTTATTATAGGATAGCTCAAAAGGCATTGGTTCGCGTGCAAATGTGTTCACTACATAATAAAATGAATATATGAGATAAAGAGTAGTTAGTCTCTGTTGTCCATCAATAATTTTCCAAGAAACTCCGTCGTCAGCAAGTGTTACTATAATAGGTTGTAAACAATAAAATTTGCCGTCATCCGTGTTCAAATGAGAAAATTCTCTAATATCATCAAGAAGATCTCGAACTTCATTTTCGGTCCAGCGATACCCTCGTTGATAAGCGTCTATAAAAAATCGAGCATTTTCATTCTGAAGATCGGCTATCGTTTTTAACTTTACAATAGCATCACCCATATTTAAACTCCTTTATTAACAACTACATATGTGAATGGGTACGACTGTACTGAATGATGAACATCAGACCGGCTGTAGGAATGCGAAGGAATCTCGGAATAACTTCGCAGAAACTTCTGAAGAATCACCGCAATACCCACCGAGGTATCACCGCAAGATCACCGCTAGACTGCCGTAGCATCACCGCAATATTACCGGGTATCACCGCAACATCACCGCAATACTACCGGGCATCACCGCAACACCGCTGGAGTATCGCCGCAAGATCACCGCAATGCCTCCGGGACATCACGGCAGGATCACCGCAATACCGCTAGGATATCATCGCAGGATCTCATCTTCGACGGACTGACTAAAACAGTCTTAAAACATCATCATACTACACATATTACAGTTTCATATGATTTTCCCTACACACGGCAAAATCTGCAGACTCTCTGATATGCGCAATCTTTCGACGGCAAACCACCGGACAAACTCTCCAAAACCTTAAGAAATATTCATGTCAGCCGCTTAATATGGCCCGGGACCTAATCTCCTGAGAAGTTTTCCTAATTTCCGAACTGACAGCACCGGAATCTCTGCCGTCACTGATTGTCCTTCACGTTGTACCTGGTCCTGATCTGCCGCAAAAGTTCCAGCTCAACCCGCTTATTTTCATTCGTCTGAAAAAAGTACAGCAGCACACGCTTCCCTTCCAGGAACAGCGTTCTGACCACCTTGTTCATCTTGCAGTTGGTGGACTGGCCGCCGACGTAACAGTTCACGGGACGAATCTCTCCGTAGCCGCTATTGAACCTCTGCCGGAGTTTTACGGTTTCGCCTATGTATATGATCTCTCCGTCTACAACCCAGAGATATACACCCGCAACATCATCCGCATGGATGGAGAAATGACAGAATGCACCGGCGCCGTTTTTGTTCAGACCTTTCTTGTCCTTGCCGTGATAATCGTCCTGCGGACAATAATCGATCAGTTTTCCGTTTTCATCACACTCGGGAATAATCTCCTGAAGAAACCGGAAAGTGTAGCCGCAGACATTCATCTCGTCACCGGCAGGGATCCGGCCGCCTGCAGCCGGAACATGCCTCTCAGTCTTCACTGTCTTCTCCGTTCTCCCGGACTCTGCATTCACCGTTTTGTCTGCCGGGACACGCCTGATCTGCCTCTCAGTCTTCTCAATCTTCCCTGTCTTCTCAGTCTTACATGCTCTCCCGGACTCAGCATTCTCTGTTCTGTCTGCAGGCACATCCGGGGCCTTTTTGAATGCCACATGCCTGTCCTTCAGACTGACGTAATCCACGCAATAGCCGGCATTCATCCATGCATGCGCCTGACTGTGACCGCCGTTCGCCCACCACGCGCTGTATGTACTGGCACTGTGCGGAAGCGAAAAACCGAGGACTGATTCCAGTTCTGCAAAGGATAAAGTGACGGAATCCAGCCCGCTGCTGTTCAGGTATAAGAAAAGATTTTCATATTTCATGGCATGTCTCCGTCGAAACAGTGATCAGAGCAGAATGTACCTGATCGTAAGAAACCAGGAACCAGGTTGGACGCGGGCGTACAGAACGTCCAGTTTTTTTATGGTTATGACTACGATGTTCAATCTCCAGCGTGATCGTCCAGATCAGGCAAAATCAGTCCGGATCGGCTTTTCTTCCGCCGCTCCGTCGGATCATTTCAGTTTCTCTGTCCACTCCGGCTCCCTGAAGCCTGTCAGAACGAAGTCATCGCCAACCAGGAGCGGACGCTTCACCAGCATGCCGTCCGAGGCAAGCCGTGCAAACTGCTCATCCTCGCTCATATTCAGCAGCTTCTTCGACAGTCCAAGTTCACGATACTGTGTTCCGCTTGTATTCCAGAACCTCTTCAGAGGAAGGCCGCTCAGCGCATGATACTTCCGCAGGGCCGCCTCGTCAGGATGCATGGCTATGATATCAATGACGGTGTAATCGATGCCCTTCCCGTCCAGCCATTTAAGCGCCTTTCTGCAGGTTGCACACCGACTGTAGCAGTATACTTTCAGCATAAAATTCTTCCTCATTCATTATAATTAAGTGATATCGAAAAATCCCGCGGCAGCGCCGGCATCAGTTCCTGTATCGTCTGGCCAGATGATACTCTCCAGCACACATATGCTGCCAATGATTTCTCAGCAGTCCTTTGCGCTGCGCCTTGCCGACAGCTACACTGCTCCGCAGTTTTCCCCATCGGAGCAAAGCTCTTTTTATTCCTGCTGAAAACAATCCCGACAAGTTTTTGTACCGCGCAGCAGGAGCATCCGAAAGGCGGATAGCAGTTTCCGAAAATTTCTTTTCCACGTCCGGCAGGATTTTACATTCACCGACATCCTGCCCTGTCCCATGGAAAGCGCGATTTTCGATATTCATGCCCGTCCGGAAGATCCCGCCAATCTGAACGATCACGGCACTCTCGTACGCATGCCCGGGCGGCAGTGACCAAGTTCCGCAGCAGATCCTGCACCCTGAGTCATTGTTTTCTGTTCCCAGCGTGCCGGATGCCGCATCCCTGCAGCAGTCCTGAAATCATGAAAGTCGCAGTCATTTCAGGATCTTCTGCTGTGACCAGTACCGCGGGCGCCGCAGTGCGACTCAGAACTGCACCTGTACGGCTGTGCTCCAGGCGATTAATGACGTCAGAATGTTTCTTAAAAGACAAAGCTTCTGCCAGCAGATTCATTGTTTGGCAGATTAGTTTTCGGCGGACTACATCCAGGCATCGTACAGACAGACTACATCATCGGCAAGCTGACTGATAACTTTCCTGAAAAAATCATCATCATACAGCTGCACATAATTTGCATTGAACCCGGAAAAATCCACAGTTTCGCCGTTGTACAGGAACTTTTTGGCATGAAACCACCATGGATAATCTTCTACAAAATCATGAGCAATGCGACTGTCAAGATGCACGATACGACTTTTGACATATTTTCTTAGGGCTATGCCCTCTGTTTTGGGTTTAATACCGTTTATTCCACCGTCAATGTCAATGTCTGAGTCGTCAAGACGATAGCCGAACCATACACATCCGTCATCAGGATCTATCTCAATGCCCAGCGCTATTTTATAGTCGAGCTTAAAAGCATAATTCTTTCGATAGTCATCGTGTACGGGCAGAAGAACTGCCATCGAAGGATATGACTTCGATTTAACAACAAACTCATATGCGGCTTCTTTTATTACAGCAGGATCATACAGGAAATTTTCCTTCTGAATATCGTAGCCCTTTTCTTTCAGCTTCTTTCCAATGCAGTCGTTCAAAGCTTCGAAAAATTTCATAATCATGCCGATTTTTACAGCCGGGAAAAACTTTTCGCTGAATTCCAGAGCGGCAACAAAATCTTTACTGCTTTTGACAAGTCCGGAATTATCTTTCGAATTAAGAATCAGATATTGTTCGATTTCATCCATGGTTAATTTTCCTGTTATGTTGCTGACTGCATCCAGAAACTGCTCTATCACCGACAGCACTCTGCCTGTTCTGTGCCGGAAGTTCATGTCAGATGAACCGTTTTCTCCGCAGTCATTAAGTTCAGTTCTCAAATCCGTAGCTTCAGACATTGATCTCAGATCCCCGGCAGCTCTGCTCAGCCACTCATATATATCCCTGCTGAAGGAAATACACCTCAGGTTTGGCTTTTCGCCGTTTGAAGATCTGAGACTGTCTTTTTGCGGTGATCCGGGTTTTAACGTTAAATACACAATTCTTGTCTGGGTAGCATAGTCCTCCCGGCCGGTTCTGCGGCCAGTCTCAGTGTTGTGCCTTAAGCAGAAACTGAAATAATCCCAACACTGATGAAACAGATCCCTCGCAAAAATCTTCACCTCAACGGGAAGGTAAAACCCGTTAATATTGACAAGAATGTCGATGCGCCGTTTTTCGGGTGTGGGAAATTCAAGTTCAACAGAAGTATGATTAAGATTCTCTTCACGGCACAGTTTCTCCCAGAATTCCTTAGAGATGTCGTCATCGGGACTGTCTACAAAAAGCATTTCAAGAAAACGCTTAAGAAAGAACGATCCCATGCCGTGATCACCTTCAGGATCAAGCAGGGATCCAATAAGTCTGCAAACCTGCAGTTCATGATAAAAAATCCTGCAGACATCGAAAATATTGAAACTGAAGCGTTCATGTCCCCCGCATTCTTTAAGACACCCGATGAACCTGGAATAATTTTCAAAGGAACTGCTGTTTGAAAAGGCTGAAAAATTTGAGAACATACGCTTTACGTCATCGGCACTTACGGCGAAAAGTTCGGACGCAGGTTCCGGACATTCCTGTGAGATATCGTTTCTGCAGTTCATTTAGCGCTGTCCTCCAAAGCATTGCTGGCTCAGTTCATGTCGCTGCATTCTGAAGTGGAAACGTTTTCCAGAAAACTGCAGCAGAAAAACTTTACTGAATGATTGCCTGCAGAATATCATACAGGCAAATCAGCCGACGGGATCGAAATACCAAAACAAAACGTATTTTCAGAAAAGATGAACAACATCAAAGTTCGAAATTTCTGAAATGCAGGATGATCTGACTGCAGCACTGTGAAGTCCGTAAAGTTGCTGTTCAAGGATGCATCAGGACGCCGGACTGAAAAAAGACTCCTCTCCCGCCGATCAAGGAGCGTTTTTTCGAATCTGCCTTTTATGAAAGTTTTCAAATCCTGGGAATTTTATGAATGCAGATCCCGATCGTTCAAAAGAAAATGACAGCCAAAAATCCTGATGCAGGCGGATCTCCGGCAGCCACGGCAAAGCAGTGGCCATAGCAGACTGAAAGTCCCGGGCAGCCTTTTCTGAACGCATGAGATTTTCCGGACATCCGGATCCGCATATGCCGTTTTCAAGAATTCCGCTGTCCGAGTCGGGAGCATGCTCCAGTCTGTGAGGCAGCGTGCAGATCCTGACTGCACTTTCGGCACCGGTGCCAGGACTGATTTTAATGTCGGTGCAGTTTCCGACAGAAGCAGGAACAGGTTTGTTGCAGTCTAATCTGCCGGATGCGCACATCCCGTAATGTCGAAGTAACCGCCGGAATCGCCGTAGTCAGATCTGCAGGCTCCGCCTCATGTCCGGTTATCTCAGCCGGACTGTTACAGCCGTCAGAAAAAAAACTTCGCATATATCAACAAAAGCAGGCGAAAACCCTGGCATCATAAGTAATGTTGAGGGAAATTTTATAAATTTCATGACTGCATTCCCTGGCATCCTCTGCAGATTGAAGGCACGGGATTCCTGTCAGTTCACACAGCGGGATCCGCGTCTGCAACTTTCATGTTATCTGATCACCTATTAATCGACAAAATTCACAGTTTTAACTTCGGAATGCCGTATATAATGCGAAACGCGCAAAATACTCTCAACAGTTCAAAAAGAGTAAATCAGGTCGCAGATCAACGTTTCGAAATTACCGTCACTCAGGGAGAAATCTATGACATCACATCTGTTTTCAAAGCTGGTTACTGCAACAGCCACAGCAGCACTTCTGATGGCACCGGCGTGTGCATCGGCGGATACACAGACTGAAACATTCGTAAAGAAAATGTATCAGCAGGTTTTTAAGGAAAAGAATCCGCCTTCATTCGACAGCTACGTTCAGAAATACGGCACAAAGGAATTTGCCAGGATCTGGAAGTGCGGTTCAGACGCCTCAAGCGGCGAAATTCTGTTTGACACCGATCCGCTCTTTTTCTGGACTCAGGATCCTGAAATCAAGCCTAAGGACTTTGACATAGACGGACTCAAGGGAAACAGTCTGGTAACTGTGTCTGTGACGGCGGGCGGCGAAAGCGACTCGGCGGTTTACGTCATGGATTGCGAAGAGGGCAAATGCAAAATCAGCGATTTCATTTATTCGTTCGGTTCCGCAACAGCCACAATCATCGAGTCATACCCGGAGTGCATGCCTAAAAACTAGGTCCTCTGCCGCAGTTCTGCAGCAAAACGCCCTGTCTGACCGTCCGCAGAACCTCGTCCCCGGGGGCGTGGATGCAGGGCGTAAAGTCAGGCGTACCCCGGTTCCAGAATTTTTTTGTGCCTGCATGTTTTCTGCAGGCATTTTTCAGTGCATAAATCACTGCATTTTCCAAAGTTTACTTACCTGTAAAAAAAGCGAGGATGAACTGAACGCCGCAGGAGCCCCCCGCAGGGCAGTCCGGGATGGACTTGAGGAGCTTGGCATAAAAGCAGGCAGAAAAGACATGGAAGTCGACGATCACATGAGAACCGGCGTTCCAAATATTTATGCCAGCGGAGATGTTGTAGACAAGAGGATTCCAAAGCTGACGCCTACCGCTGAATTTGAATCTAACTACATTGCCGGCCAGCTCCTCGGGAAGAGCGATGCGCCGATTTTATATCCTGCTATTCCAAATCTCGTGTTCACTCTGCCGAGAATAGCTCAGGTCGGCATAACCATTGATGAAGCAAAAAAAATCCGGAGTCCTACAGAATTATTGAAGTTCCGTTCGGCCAGATTAACGAATGGGTTAACAACCGTGAACTGGAAGCATCCCATACCTACATAATTGACAGGGAAGTACATCTTGCAGGCGCAGCTCTCTACAGCTCAGAAGCTGGCATGATGCTTGACGCACTGACATTGGTTATCAACTGCAGGCTGACCGGGGCAGATTTGGAAAAAATGATTTTTATCTTCCCAACTCAAACCTATTCATTGATCTCCGGGCTCATTCCGCTCTAAGTCCGCCAGGTAGCGGCAGTTCTGCTTCAATCTACACCCAGATGTCAGACTCCTTGTAAGTTCTGAAGTCTGACGGGCGAATTCATTAAGAAGATCCCGGGGGTCTCCTTTTTTCGTGAGCTTGTGGCTGATTTCTCCCGCAGATGCTCTGCACTTCAGCTGATCTGTCGGCAACCCTGCATATCCGCAGAATTCCAGGTTGCCCGGCTGCGGGATCGCACAGAGCTAAAGGAGCCATAAATCTCCGAATCAGAAAAACGCAGCATCAGTCCGCCCTGACATACCCTGCATGAAGGCAGGAGATTCCTGATGATTCCCACGGCAGGCCGCAAACTGCTCCCGATGGATCCTGCCACTGACCGGCAATACGGTTCACTTCGCAGGCTCTACCGCCGTGCTCTGGCCTGATTTGCCGCCATAGAGAAAAGCAAAGTCTTTCTCTACCGGCAGAAAAAATTATACCCATTTTATGCCCTAAAACCACGCTATGAAAGACACGGTTTTACAGCACTGGGGAATAAAAATTCAGAATGTATACCGAAATCAAGGAAATTAACGTATACAACAGTGGTTCAGAGCTCTAACATGACTCCTTATGGAGCGATACAGGTTGAAGGCTGGTTGGCTTCTTTTTTTATAGGATGAAGTTGTCAATAATGGCATTTTTATCTCGTCAAACCCTGCCATTATTGATTAAACTTGAAAAAACTGCTGGGAAACTCGGGTTGACAATCAAAAGCCAGACTGAAATGCTGAGAAAAGGAGACTTATCCGGATATGGAAACTAGAATCAACAATGATATCGTAAAACAGGGTTCAACTTTACTTAACAATTCTTTAACCAGTCTGCAGTCTGCCAATCTTGAAGGTGAAAAGATCCTTGATGGTAAATATTCTGTGTTTCACCGACTTAACGTGGTTTCGGGAGAAGCAGATTTATATATCTGTACGGATTCTGAAGGAAACAGGCATGTAGCGAAGATATACCGCCGAAAGGATGCTGTTAAGCAGGCGGTTCTCGAAACTCTCATGAAACTTCATTTTCCGTATGTTGCGGATATACGCGACATAGGTGAACATAGAGGATGTCCTCTAATAATTCTCCCGTATTTCAGAAATGGAAGTCTTGCAGGAAAGACTTTTGATTTTGGCACCATGTGTAACATAATCATCCCGAATGTGGCAAAGGGCATTAGATATCTGCACGAAAACGGCATAATGCATAAGGATATCAAACCGTCCAATCTGATGATTTCAGACGATGGAGAAAGAATTCTGATAATCGATTTCGGAATCAGTTCGAAAACGGGAGATGGACAGTCTGTACTGATCACCAGAACAGGATTGTCACCTGAGTACAGTGCCCCGGAAACCTTCAATAATGTTTTTCTGAATGAATCAGACTATTATTCCTTTGGGATTACTCTTTATGAGTTGTTTACAGGTCACACGCCGTTCAATAATGCCGGGGGCGTTCTTTCAGAAGACGAACTTGCCGCCAGTGCATCAGTACAGAGCATTCCGTTTCCCGAATCATCCGCTTTTCCTGAAAGATTAAAAAATTTGATAAAGGGACTTACGTACAAGGATTTATCTCACAGAAACGAGCCTGATAATCCAAACCGCAGATGGACATGGAACGAGGTTGAAAGATGGATGAGTAATGAAAGTCTGCAGGTACCTGGTGAGATAGAATACTCTGACAGATCAAAATCTTCAGAGTCTGCTGTTGCGCGATCAACCGTCGTCGGTTCAGATATTTCTCATGATTCTGATCATGCAGAGTTTCCTCAGTTTTATGACTTTATAAATTCTGAAGGGAAAATCATCCATATAAAAAATATTCAAGACTTTGTAAGAGAATTCGGAACAAACTGGAAGGAAGGTAAAAAACATGTAGGCAGAGGCATGATATCAGAATTTTTTCGTGAAATTAAATTAAGAAGTGTAGCAAGTCTGGTTCTTGATTGTGAAGAGGCGGGTGTGACTGATGAGGCATATTCAAAAATGCTTATGTCAATTTCAGCAGGTGAAGGAGAGTCTCTTTTTTACTGGAACAGTTTGAAAATAAGCACGGTAAAAGAAATTTCCCAGTACCTCAATGAAGCCCTTTTGGAAGAAAAACTTGGCGACACAAAGCTTGAAGATGAATATGAAACTGTCATGCGAATGCTCAGAAACTGGTATGAACTGAATCATAAGAACGAAGAAAGAAAGGTGATTGACACGATTCAGCATATTGCCTCATTAAACGGATATGACATCAAAAACAAAATAATAAATTTTAATTCATTCTTCAATCCGGATATGCGCATAAAAATTGACAGCAGAATTTTTAAAAATGCAGGTGAATTTAATGATTTTGCTTCCGGTCTGAAGAAAAGCAATATCCAGCAGTATTTCAAATGGATTATTGATAATCAGAAAGATATTGATTTCTACTGCCAATGCATCAAGTCAAAATCAACACATGATGTGAGCGGAATTATTGATGATCTGAAAACCGAGCGGGATCGCATCACTCATGAGCAGGAAAAGGAACGTATAAGAAAGCAGAAAGAGCAGGAATATTTAAGAAGAGAACAGGAGAAGCAGGAACTTGCCAGACTGGAGAAAGAAGTATTTTTTCGAAAATATCGTAAAGGATTTGTTTTTGAGTTTGGAAAATATTTCTTTGATAATAATATAGTCAAAAAACCGATAAAGTGGCGCGTGCTTTTACGGGAAGAAAACAGGGTATTGCTGATAACTGAAGATGCTGTTGACTTCAAACCTTATAACAGTGATCGAATATCCGTATTATGGAAAGACTGTTCTCTCCGAAGATGGCTGAATAATGAATTTATAAAGTTGTGCTTTGACGAGAACGAACAAAATTTGATTTTAAGAACAAAAATTTCCCAAAATTTCGGAGAGACAGAATCTGATAAAGTATTTCTGCTGAATGCTGAAGAAACAGCTCTTTTTAAGGATGCTTCTGACAGAAAATGTAAAGCAACCGTCTATGCAAAAAATGTTAATACGTCAACCGCCTATGCAAACAGTGTTAATACGATGCAATATGAAGGTCTTTTCTGCAATTGGTGGGTGAAGTCTGGTGGTTACGGCTACTTTGCCATTGTCGACGCCAGCGGTTATCTCAACAATACGTATTCGTCCAGTGGTTTTGTTCGCCCGGCTGTATGGCTCGATCTTGACGGTTTAATTAAGGATCAGGAGAAGAAGAAACACCAAAGAATGGAGCGGGAAAAAGCATTAATGAAGGCAAATGTCGGATCTACTGTTGAATTTGGAGAATATTACGCCGAGAATAAAAATGCCAGAGAACCTGTAAAATGGAAAGTTCTTTCAAAAGAAAATGACAGAATATTACTGATAACGAAAGATGCCATTGACTGCAAATCTTATCACGAGAGTTATCTGGGAATGGTTATTAGTATGATATGGAAGCAATGTGTTCCAATATGGAAAAATTGTTCGCTTCGCAGTTGGCTGAATAATGAGTTTTTCAGTTCGTGTTTTGATACAAAGGAACAAAATCAGATCATAAATACTCTTGTTTCAAATGATTGCGGCGACGACACTAACGACAGGGTATTTCTGCTGAGTTCCGGTGAGGCAGAGCAACTGTTTAAAAATGATGAGGATAGAAGATGCGGGGTTACGCTTTACGCCAAAAATAACGGCTCGCTGACTGATAAAAACAGTTTTTGCTGGTGGTGGCTGCGGTCGCGCGGAAGCGATGAGCGCAGCGCTGTCTATGTCGACAACGATGGGCGCATTTTTACCAAAGGCGGCAGTATTTTTAATAATAAAAGTTCTATCCGCCCTGCTTTATGGTTCGATCAAAAGAGTATAAGATCTGAAACTGAGGAATCTGAATCTCTCAGATTAGTACGCATCAGACAGGAACTGGCTATTCTGGAACGGGAAGATTTTTTGGAAAGTTTTCAGACTGGTTCCATTATTGAATTTGGAAAATATTTCATAGAGAATGAAATAGACAAAGAACCGGTAAAATGGCGGGTGCTGGCGAGGAAAGACAACACTGCATTACTAATAACCGAAGAACCAATTGGTCGCAGATCCTATCATGAGAGTTACACGAGTACAACATGGGAAAACAGTTCGCTTCGCAGATGGCTTAATAACGAGTTTTTTTATTCATGTTTTGATTTGAAAGAACAAAGCAAGATCGTCACTACAACTGTTTTAAACGATTATGGTAGAGATACAGAAGATAAAATATTTCTGCTTAGTACTTATGAAGCTGAACGACTGTTTAAAGATAATCAGGACAGACAATGCAGAGACATCTATTCCAAAAACAAAAATAGCGGAACAGATAAAGATAGTTTTGGCTGGTGGTGGTTGCGGTCACGTGGTTTCCGCGACGATTTTGCCGCATTCGTTCGCAAGGGTGGCGGTATCCGGGCTGATGGCATCAATGTCTACCCTAATACCGGCTACGTTCGTCCGGTTTTATGGCTGAAACTTGAACAAACCTGAATCTTGATTTAACCGGTTTGTAGCAATTTCCTTTTGTCACTTGTTTTTTTCCTGTTGAAGGTTAATGTCTTTCACTGCTGTAAGGTTTGCAGACGTGTCATTTGCATTGATTTCAAGCAGTAAAGCAATCAGTACGGATAATAGGACAACGGTACAGTAATACCTTGAAAATTCAAATCTGATAAAATTTTCCGATTACACGCCTGAGCAAGACTATGGAGACGTATTACATGGCTACCACCACTTATAAGTGAATCCTTAAAAAAAAATCAGACGCAGATCCGTGGTTTCGAACATCATCGGTTATACTTTCTGTGAGTTCCAGATAAAATCTTATATTCTTATCATTGCGAGAATCAACAAACTACAGCAAAAAATATAAAATGACTCAAGTTTTCGTTTTTAAAGACATGATTACCTCCATTTGGTCTTTGTTAGGAATGTAACTCTTGTCTTTTCTTATTTCTACCGATCTACACCGCTGTTCCTAGCAAAAATCTTTTTGTATTTAGTGTCATTTTATGTCTTGTTCATCAAAAAGACCACAGTATCTAGATCACCATTTCTATGCGGCTAATGAATTGCCCCGGATAATCGACTCGGCAAATTTAGAATTTTGCATCAACATAGACCTTGTACTGCGATACATTCTTAAAGAACTGAGCAAGAAAACTGTCATCCGTTTACCAGGTAGGCATATATCGATGCCGTTTTTAAAACTCTTTCATTGCACAAAAATCTTCGAATAGACTTTTTTTAAAATTCCAAGGCATAGTCTTTCAAGGATCGCATTTTTCTCTTCAGGTTGAATACCTGGAGCGTTCAATTCTGATCGGTGCAGTCTGATATGACTAATAAGTGTGCAAGGTATTCTTCAGTACGCACTCCGTGTTTTTTTACATGTTTTCTTAAACGAGAATAGGGCTAAAAGACTTCGCTCCTTCAACCAAAATAAAATCTGTAGCGAATGCAACAATTTTAGTTTAACTGTAAAAAAGACTGAGACGCAGCACTAGATGCCGTGTTCGGGATTCACTCCATGAAAATGTGCATGACGAGCACACAAAAATCATCCTAAATTTAGGGAGGTCCTGACAGATACAAAACGTGTCATTTTGAACAAATTCACATATACACCACATACACCACATACACTGTCATATTATAACCACTAAACAATCTTTTATATAAACAAAGCGCATATATCTTACATTAACTCATACATTTCGTGATTAATCTCAAATATTCATCCAAAATATACAAAATTTGCTTTATTATTTTCCTCAATTTTTTATAATAGGTTCATAAAGACTGATTTCAGATAATCATTAGAGATTATTGCTGGTCATCTGAACTGCTGATGAGTAAAAATCCAGAACAGACAAACTTTCCATGGCATACTGACCCACTTTCCGACATCAGTCCTTTTAAATCCTTACATCTCACCGGATATGCCAAAAAATCTGAACAGAAGCCTGTTAAAAGGTTCATAAAATCGAGCTTATGAAACCAAACGGGAGAAGTAATATGAGTTTCCTGTACAAGCCCAAAAATAAAAAAGATCTGTTGTCTCTGATCCAAAAAACAAAAGTATCTCTGGGTGACATTGACACTTCCCTCATAACTGACATGAGCGGCTTATTTGAAAACTCGGATCGTGAAGATTTTTCAGGAATTGAAAACTGGAATACTTCACTTGTTACTGACATGAGCGGTATGTTTCAGAATGCAAAGAAATTTAACCACCCTGTAGGTACCTGGAACACATCAAGTGTGACCAACATGAGCAAAATGTTTGCAAACGCTGAGAAATTCAATCAGCCTGTCGGCACCTGGAACACTTCCAAAGTTACTGATATGAATGCCATGTTCCGGTATGCATATTCATTTAATCAGGACATCAGCAGCTGGGACACGTCACATGTTACTGATATGTTCGGCATGTTTTGCGGAGCAAAAAAATTCAATCAGCCTGTCAGCACATGGGATACATCCGGTGTTACCGATATGAGACGAATGTTCTGCGGAGCAGCGAGTTTTAACCAGTCTGTCATCTGCTGGAACACTTCCCGTGTTACAAATATGTTCGAGATGTTCTGTGATGCCGCCAGTTTCAACCAGTCTGTGAGCAGCTGGGACACCTCGAAGGTTACAAGCATGTACGGAATGTTCGCCGGTGCAAAAGTTTTTGATCAGCCGGTTAATACCTGGAATACCTCCAGCGTAACTGATATGGGCTACATGTTTTGCGGAGCTAAAAAATTCAACCATTCTGTCTGCAACTGGGACACTTCTCATGTTAATAATATGGCAAACATGTTCCAGGACGCCTTCTCCTTCAACCAGCCCATCGGCAGCTGGGACACTTCTCATGTTAATAATATGGCAAGCATGTTCCAGGACGCCTTCTCCTTCAACCAGCCCATCGGCAGCTGGGACACTTCTCGTGTTACTGATATGTCATGCATGTTCCAGGATGCTTTCTCCTTTAACAAGGATATCAGCAGCTGGAACACTGATTCTGTTACCAATATAAGGAGAATGTTCTGCGGTGCCCTGTCCTTCAGCAACGGTACGGAAAATCATGGTTTCAGTTCATGGAAACTTCCTCTGATCACAGTTCCGAAAATGACTGAACATTTTCTGGAGGGAGCCGTATCTTTCTCACTTGCTGACTCAGAAATACCGGAAATCTGCAGACATGAACATAACAGGCCGTATCAGAAAGAGTGAAAAGAAAAGGATTCACAATGGACAGAGAAAGTATTCATATCAGACATTAACGAACAGCAGTCACCATACACTTAATTCCCAGACAGGAGATCTGCATCATGACTTTTTTATACAAACCGGAAGATAAGCAGGCTTTGATTAATCTTATCAACAATCTGAACGTGTCACTCGGAGAAATAGATACTTCACTCATAACCGATATGAGCGAACTGTTTAATGCTACTAAAAGAACAGACTTTTCCGGACTTGAAAACTGGGATACATCAAATGTGAAGGATATGAGCGGAATGTTTCAGGATGCTGACGGATTTAATCATCCAATAGGTAACAGGAATACTTCTCATGTGACTGATATGAGTCATATGTTCCGGAACGCTCATCAATTTAATCAGCCCATCGGCAGCTGGGACACTTCCCGGGTTGTCTCTATGCATTATATGTTCTGTGACGCTGAATCATTCAATAAGCCCCTAGACTGCTGGGATACATCCCATGTTACCAATATGAATTCCATGTTTCGTAAGGCAAAACAGTTTAATCAGAATCTTGAAAAATGGAACACATCACAGGTTTCTGATATGAGTCATATGTTCAGAGGTGCTCAGAAGTTTAATCGGCCTGTCGGAAGCTGGAACACATCCCTGGTTACATGTATGAATTCCATGTTTCAAAATACAAAAGAATTTAACCAGCCGGTTGACAGCTGGGATACTTCCAGTGTTACTGATATGCATAAGATGTTCAAAAGAGCAGAAAAATTTAATCGGCCTGTAGGAAACTGGGATACTTCCAGTGTTACTGACATGAGAGCCATGTTCTGCGGAGCTAAATCTTTCAATCACCCTATAGGAAACTGGGATACGTCAAGGGTTACTGATATGAGCTTTATGTTTTCCTCAGCTGAAAAATTTAACCAGTCCATCGGCAGTTGGAATACTTCTAACGTTACTAATATGAGAGGTATGTTCTCATATGCTAGATCTTTCAATCACCCTGTAGGAAACTGGGATACTTCATGTGTTGCCAATATGCGCCAGATGTTTTCCTCAGCTAAAAAATTTAACAAGTCCATCAGCAGCTGGGACACTTCACATGTTACTGATATGAGTCATATGTTTTCATCAGCTGAAAAATTTAACAAGTCCATCAGCAGCTGGGACACTTCTCATGTTACTGATATGAGTCATATGTTTTCATCAGCTGAAAATTTTAATCAGCCCATCGGCAACTGGGACACTTCTCGCGTTACTGATATGAGCAGTTTGTTTGAACGTGCATTATCCTTCAATCACCCAATCGGCAGCTGGGATACTTCACAGGTTACCGATATGAATTCCATGTTTGATGATGCAACAAAATTTGACCAGCCTATTGGCAACTGGAACACTTCTCGTGTTTCTGATATGAGCAGAATGTTTTACTCGGTTCCCGAATTCAACCAGCCAATCGGCAGCTGGGATACATCCCGTGTTACTGATATGAGCAAAATGTTCTACGCTGCCATAAATTTTAACCAGCCTATTGGCAACTGGGATACATCCAAAGTAACCAATATGAGCAATATGTTTTGCGTAGCAGAAAAATTCAATCACCCAATCGGCAGCTGGGGTACTTCTTGCGTTATCGATATGAGCAGTTTGTTTGCACACGCAGTATCCTTCAATCAGCCCATCGGCAGCTGGGACACTTCTCGCGTTACTGATATGAGCTGTTTGTTTGCACACGCAGTATCCTTCAATCAGCCCATCGGCAACTGGGACACTTCTCGTGTTTCTGATATGAGCAGAATGTTTTACTTGGCTCCCGAATTCAACCAGCCAATTGGCAACTGGAACACTTCCCATGTTTCTAACATGAATGGTATGTTTTTCAAGGCTTCGAAATTTAACCAGCCAATTGGCAACTGGGATACATCCAAAGTAACCAATATGAGCAATATGTTTTGAGTAGCAGAAAAATTCAATCACCCAATCGGCAGCTGGGATACTTCTCATGTTAGAGATATGAGCAGTATGTTCTCTGGTGCGGAGAAATTCAATCAGCCTATTGGCAGTTGGGACACTTCCAAAGTAACAAATATGAGTTATATGTTCCGGCGTGCTTCGAAATTTAACCAGTCTATTGGTAACTGGGATACTTCTCATGTTACTGATATGAACAGTATGTTCAGTCATAACAAAGAATTTAACCAGCCGATCGAAAACTGGGACACATCATGTGTGACTGATATGCACATAATGTTTGAAGATGCAACATCATTCAATCAGTCCATCGAAAACTGGGATACCTCTCATGTTACTGATATGAACAGTATGTTCAAAGGAGCAGTTAAATTTAATCAGCCTGTAGGGAAATGGAATACTTCCTCTGTCAGGAATATGTCCAGTATGTTCCAGGATGCTTTCTCCTTTAATCAAGATCTCAGCAACTGGAACACTGATTCTGTTAACGATATTAGCGGAATGTTCTGCGGTGCCCTGTCTTTCAGCAACGGCACGGAAAATCACGGGCTCAGTTCCTGGAAACTGCCTCTTATCACAGATCCGGCCGATGCTAAAAATTTTCTCGCCGGAGCAGTTTCATTCACTCTCCCTGATACCGAAATACCTGAAATCTGCAGAAGGTCGCAGAATAAATCTGATCAAATCAAAAAATAAAACTAAACTGATAGTTTTTCAGACTCTGCTTGGTACCGGAAACATTCGCTTTAATCCCGAAACGAGAGGTTTGACTTTATGAATTTTTTATACAAACCGGAAGATAAGCAAACTTTGATTACTCTTATCAACAATCTGAACGTGTCTCTCGGAGAAATAGATACTTCCCTCATCACCGATATGAGCGAACTGTTTCAAAACACAAACAGAACAGATTTTTCAGGACTTGAACACTGGGATACGTCCAAAGTTACAAATATGCGAGGTATGTTCAGGAATGCTGTAAGTTTTAATCACCCTATAGAAAACTGGGACACCTCTCATGTTACTGATATGAATTCAATGTTTAAAGATGCAAAAGAATTTAACCAGCCTATTGGCAGCTGGAACACTTCTAACGTCACTGATATGAGCTGGATGTTCTCGTATGATTCGAAATTCAACCAGCCAATTGGAAACTGGGATACATCCAAAGTGACAAATATGAGCTATATGTTTTACGAAGCTTACGATTTTAATCAACCAATCGGATACTGGAATACTTCCCAGGTTATCAGTATGAGCGATATGTTCAGGTACGCTGTATCATTTAATCAGTCTCTTGACAGGTGGGATACTTCCAGCGTTACTAATATGAGTTCTATGTTCTGCGGAGCAAAATCATTCAATCAACCTGTACGAAACTGGAACACCTCATCCGTAACCGATATGAATAATATGTTCAGTTACGCAGAATCATTCAATCAACCTGTAGGAAACTGGAATACATCACGAGTTACCAGCATGAAATATATGTTCAGCTATGCAGAATCATTCAATCAGTCTGTCGAAAACTGGAATACTTCTAACGTTACTAGTATGAGACGTATGTTCGAACATGCTAAATCTTTCAATCAGCCTGTAGGAAACTGGAATACTTCACAGGTTATCAGTATGAGCGATATGTTCAGTTACGCTGAATCATTTAATCAGCCTCTTGACAGGTGGGATACTTCCCGCGTTACTAATATGAGTTCTATGTTCTGCGGAGCAAAATCATTCAATCAACCTGTGGGAAACTGGGATACTTCTCGTGTTAGACATATGAGTTATATGTTTTGTGGTGCTCGCGAATTTAATCAGTCTATAGGAAACTGGAACACTTCGAATGTTAGAGATATGGGCTATATGTTCTCTGGTGCCGAGAAATTCAATCAGCCTATTGGCAACTGGGACATCTCTCATGTTTCTGATTTAAGTCATGTATTCAGCAGTACCAAAGAATTTAACCAGCCTATAGGTAACTGGGATACATCTAAAACAAATAATATGCGTCGTATGTTTAACCATGCAATAAAATTCAATCAGCCTGTTGACAGCTGGGATACTTCCCATGTTACTGATATGTTTGAAATGTTTTGCGGAGCTGAAAAATTCAATCAGTCCATCGAAAACTGGAACACTTCTCTTGTTACCAATATGGGAGGTATGTTCAAAAATGCAAGAGAATTTAATCAACATATTGGCGACTGGGACACATCTCATGTTATCGATATGGGTGAAATGTTCAGCGATGCAGAATCCTTCAATCAGTCAATCGAAAACTGGAACACTTCTCATGTTACTGATATGAACAGTATGTTCAAAGGAGCGTTTAAATTTAATCAACCTGTAGGAAAATGGAATACTTCTTCCGTCAAGAATATGTCCCGCATGTTCCAGGATGCTTTCTCCTTTAATCAGGATCTCAGTAGCTGGAATACAGATTCTGTTAAAGACATTCATGGAATGTTCTGCGGTGCCCTGTCTTTCAGCAACGGTACGGAAAATCACGGTCTAGGTGCATGGAAACTTCCCCTGATTTCAGTTCCTGTCATGGCTGAACATTTTCTGACAGGAGCTGTTTCGTTCACACTTCCTGATACTGAAATTCCGGAAGTATGCAGACAGAAACATACTCAGCAGTCTGATAACTGACCGCATGGCAACAGCTGATCTGCATGAATATTTTCTGTTACGGCAGGAAAGTTTTTTACGTCATTCTGATAATCCAGATAGTGATAAAGAGGAATACCTTATCAAGGCATGATCCATGATGTGCATGCAGAAACCAGGACAAAATAACAGCAGGATGAGACGTCTGTTCATGACTGACAGGAACCGGATATGAAGATCCCGATCCGGAAATTCGGTTCCCCATATCTGACCATTCAGCAAATTTCAGGAGTCTGCACAGCCCTTCCGGTAAAGCAGCAGGACAAAATATCTGGATAGTTTTTCAACTGAAGAGGCAACGATAAATGAACTATGTTTATTTACTCAAATGTTCAGATTCATCCCTGTACTGTGGGTGGACAACAGATCTTGAACAGCGAATCACCACCCATAACAGCGGTCGCGGTGCCAAATATACCCGCTCAAGACTTCCGGTTGAACTTGTCTACTACGAGATCTTTGAATCAAGACATGAGGCCATGAGCCGTGAATGCCAGATCAAAAAACTCTCCCGCCGTGAAAAACTTAAACTTGCGGAAAACTTTGACAGAGTCTCAAATAACGAATTGCAAAAAATCAGCGCAGAAAACTAAACTGAACATTCATGATTTCAGTCTGATCTTTTAGCTATCAATGTAAACATGAATCATGATATCGGTTATCCTGTCTTACACAGGATCCAAAATCAAAGATGGAACAGAAAAAAAACTGCCGTCCTGAATGTGCTGCTATACCTGCCCCGTTTTTTTTCATATCTCTTCGCTGGATCTGCTGCAACAGGTTAATTTAGTCTGTCAACATGAGTTTAATTTAAGGCTCTGTTCAACAAAAGTGTTGATGTCACAGAAATGCATTACGTTTTATAAAATATTTATACTTTTGAACTTAAAAAGTAAAATTTTTCGTTCATATAACTTTATGATTTATCATGCTTATTTATGGATCAACACTATTCCATAACAGAGTCTAATTTAATTTGTACAGACAATGTTTAATTTAGTCAGTCCATATCAGGTACATTTGAAACAGCAGTTCAGGGTTACATCGTCCGTGTAAATATAATGAAACAAAGTTGCAGGCAGATCTGTATGCGACTTATGACTCATTCCCGGTTCTGTACCTTCGTTTTTTTGTTGAATTCTCAAATGTAAAGTTGCATATTTGTAACCGAAAGTTACTCGTAAATACGACTAAGTTTCGGATGGAATATTTTAATATTTCCTGACAGCCGGAATTGAAAGCCGGAACAAAATAGTAGTACATACAAAAAGCAGGCAGTGCACAGAAGGACAGAAGCAAAATGATAGAACGGAAAAAATACCTCGACGCTCTGGTGAAGCGCAAGTGGAACGGACGCATCAAGGTTATAACCGGAATACGCCGCTGCGGGAAAAGCACACTGCTGTTTGAAATATTCAGAGAACATCTGCTCAGCGAAGGTGTTGCAGAACAGAACATCATTCAGGTTGCTCTGGATGATGATACCTGCGAGAAATACAGAGATCCGAATGAGCTGTCCCGCCATGTAAGAGATCGGGCATCAGATCCGGCCCAGAGATATTATGTTCTCATCGATGAGATTCAGTATGCCATTTCAAAAAATGAACTGATTCAGAAGGATGCTCCTGTAAAACTTTACAGCGTACTGAACGGGCTTCTGCACATGAAGTATGTTGATATCTATGTAACAGGAAGCAATTCCAAAATGCTGTCAAAGGACATTTCCACAGAGTTCAGAGGACGCGGTGATGTTGTCAGGGTGTATCCACTTTCATTTGCAGAATTCTTTTCAGCATATGGCATGGATAAGACTGAAGCCTACCAGGAATACAGCATGTATGGCGGCATGCCGTATCTGCTCAGACTGGATTCAGATGAGGAAAAATTCAATTATCTGGCAGAACTTTTTGATGAAATATATTTCAAGGATATTGAAGAGAGGTACTCGATAAAGATGCCGGGAATTCTTAAGGAACTGACCAATGATTTATGTTCCTCTGTAGGATCACTGACAAATGCAAGCAGGATAGCCAGAACACTTCGAAGCACAAAAAATCTGAAGGTTGACGTTGAAACAGTAAGTTCCTATCTTTCATACCTGACCGACTCCTTCCTGTTCACCGAAGCAGTCAGATATGACATCAAAGGCAAAAAATATTTCGAGTACCCGTCAAAATACTACTGTACTGATATTGGTCTGAGAAACGTTCGTCTCGGTCTCCGGCAGCAGGAGGAATCACATATCATGGAAAACTGCATATTCAACGAACTGCTTATCCGCGGATACACGGTGGACGTCGGAGTGATCCCCGTTGTGGAAAAAAGCTGCGACGGAGAACGTATGCAGAAGAACTGCGAAATTGATTTCATAGCAACAAAAGGATCAAAAAAATACTACATC
>JAEEGH010007120.1_pt1 | contig 27062 bp, 20 predicted proteins | sample 9134181 | NCBI WGS metagenome assembly JAEEGH01 (sample SAMN16246544, study PRJNA631951) | gut metagenome | biome: gut microbiome; feature: rumen; material: DP-attached | host: Bos | place: Iran: Karaj | collected 2018-10 | reverse complement strand
CGCCTTCGGGTCCTGCGCCTTCTTGAGGCATAAACGATTCACGCTCATCGTTGCCGGCGCGGATGACCATCAGGAAAGCCCTTACGTTTTTGCCGAAGATTTCTGACACTTGAGGGATGCTGAGTGCCGCACCACCTTCCACGCAGGTATGGGCAAGCCCGATACCGACAAGCATCAGTTGATAATAGAGCATTTCGGCATCTTTTCCCTTTAAACCGAAAGACTGGCCAATGGCGGCAATCGACTCCCGTTTGAAGCCCACTTGGGTGTCGATGTAATCCTCGAAAGAGGTAGCCGAAGCCTTGTCATCCATCACCAATTTAAAGAGTTTAGGCTCGTCGATGGCGAACCATAGGAAGGCCAAGCCCATGCCCTTGAAAGGTGGGTTTAAGGAAAAGCCTGCCCCGACACGTTCCTTGAACAAACGGCGGGCTTCGGTGTGGACGGCCTCCATAACGCCTTCCATGGAGCTGAATTTTGAGAAAATGGCATTGGCACCGCAACTCAACGCCGAGGAAAGGTTTCGGGCTGTGAGTGCGGAAGTGCCGCCTTTTCTCACGATGTCAATAGCTGCAGCGAGTATTTTTTCTTTCGTTATGCTTGTCGGTCTTGCCATAATAAAACAACTGTTCCGTTATTATCTGCTGCAAAAATAGGGAAAACCATTGTGTTTCCAATGTGTTTTTGGCACAAATTGTCATATTGTCTATTTAATTGTCCACCTTTAGTTCCTATTTCGAAACGAAAATAAAACTACCTTTGTAGCCGTTATAACCAAGTAAACCATTCTTTTTTAAACCGATGCCCGATGGTATATAACAGTGGTCACTTTAAAATGAAAAAATATCTTGCAATTCTTTCAGTCATCTTTTTGTTTGCATGTAGTGGTTGTGAAAAGTTTGCTGGCGAGTCTATCACGAAGGATTTCAGTATTTCAGGCTCCTACACTTCGCTTGAAGTGGAGGATGCGTTTGAGGTCACCGTCAGTGACGTGGCGACGCAAGTCACCGTTACAGCTGGTGAGAATGTCATGCCGAATGTGGTGGTGGAAACCATTAACAACACTTTGAAAATCTATCTAAAAGGTTGGCATACTAACCTTGGAAAAGACATGACGGTGATTCTACCTTATAATGTTGACTTGACGAGTGTTGACTTGTCGGGTGCTTCCGGGTTCCATTCGGAATATGGACTTGAAGGCCATAAGGTTGAGGTTGACTTGTCGGGTGCTTCAGATTTTGATTGCGACATCGATGCCGATGAGGTTGACATTGACTTGTCGGGAGCCTCCAATATCAAAGGCAATGTGTTTGCCGATGAACTCGGCATAGAATTGAACGGTGCTTCAAATGCCACGCTTGAAGGAGAAGTCGGTATGCTCGAGATTGATTTGACGGGTGCCAGCAATATCAAGAAAACCATCAACGGAAACAGATACGGCTTTGCCTGCGACCGCTGCGAAGGCACCATGTCGGGTGCCAGCAATGTCTTCATCCATTGTGACGGCACCATCAAGGTCAGTCTTTCAGGTGCCAGCAACCTGTATTATACAGGCAATGCCACCACTACGGGTTGCAACACTACTGGAGCTTCTGGTGTTTATCATGATGTACTTTAAAATAGTTTAGCCATGGAACAAAAGTTTTGTCAAAGCTGCGGAATGCCGCTTACTAATGAAATCCTCGGTACCAATGCCGATGGAAGCAAGAACGAAGATTACTGCATGTATTGCTATAAGGATGGCAAGTTCACCCAAGACTGCACGATGGATGAGATGATTGAGTTTTGTGCCCAGTTTGTGGACGAGGTGAACAAAGGGTTACCACATCCTATCACGAAGGAAGAATACATTGGCCAGATGAAGATGTACTTCCCGCACCTAAAACGATGGCGTAAGGCATTGACAATCAACGAAGCCGATCCTGAGAACCCAGCTTTGATGGGCGTTAAAGAACTTATCGCCAAGATGGCCGACACGCTGCCCATCACCATGATATCGTCAGTTGACGAGGAGGGCTTTCCTTGCACCAAGGCGATGCTCTCACCTCGGGTCCGCGAAGGCATTAAGGTGTTCTATTTCACTACCAATACCTTCTCGCTGCGTGTGGCTCACTATCATGCTAATCCCAAGGCGAGCATCTATTTCTGCGATGCCGAAGGTTTCAAGGGCATGATGTTGCGTGGCACGATGGAGGTGCTGACTGACGCCAAAAGCAAGGAGATGATTTGGCGTGATGGCGACACGCAATACTACCCGGGTGGCGTCACCGACCCCAACTACTGCGTGCTGAAGTTCACCGCCACAGATGGTCGTTTTTACAGTGATTTCTATCCGAGGAGCTTCGCCATTGAGTAAAGTTTGTTGATGAAACACCTGCCAAATGCTATATCGGCACTTCGATTTGTAGGGGCCGTTTGCCTTCTGTTTTTCGGAGTCGAGAGTTGTGTTTTCTGGGTCATCTACGTTGCTTGTGGCCTCAGCGATATGGCAGATGGCTATCTCGCCCGGAAACTGGGATGCGAAAGCAAGACGGGTGCACTGTTAGACAGTTGGGCGGATTTGGTTTTTGTGGTTTGTTGCTGCTTTAAATTGACCCCTGCTTTGGCTTTCCCCAAATGGCTATGGATCTGGGGCGGAGCGATTGTCGCCATCAAGATTATCAACCAAATATCTGCCTTGGTGATGTACAAGAAATTCCTCTTTCCTCATACCATTGCGAATAAAGTGGCGGGAGTGCTGCTTTTCGTTGGAGTACCTTTAACATTTTTCATGGGATCCATCATTCCCGTTATCGTTACTGCAGTTTTTGCTACCTTTGCTGCCGTTCAAGAAGGTCATTTCATTAGAACAAAAAGAATCACACCATGATTATCCGATTAGAGCAACCCAAAGATTATCGAGAGGTGGAGAACCTCACCCGTGAGGCGTTCTGGAATGTGTATCGTCCAGGATGCACGGAGCATTACGTGCTCAATCAATACAGAACCAACCCTGACTTCATTCCAGAGCTCGATTTCGTGATGGAGGAAGATGGCAAGATCATAGGCCATATCATGTTCTCAAAGGCCGAACTTGTTTTGGATGACGGCACCAGGAAGCCCTCTTGGACTTTCGGTCCCATCAGCATCCATCCCGATTATAAGCGTAAGGGCTATGGCTTGCAGCTGTTGAACTACGCATTGGAGAAGGCTAGAGAATTGGGCGTCGGGTTCCTCTGTATGGAGGGCAACATCGAGTTCTACAAACACGCCGGTTTTGATCTAGCCAGCAAGAAGAAGATTCATTATCATGCAGAACCACGTGATGCCGAAGTGCCCTATTTTCTTGCTCAGGAACTCATCTCTGGATGGCTGAATGGCATCGAGGCTACCTATTGTCCGCCCAAGGGATACTTTGTTGCTGATGAGAATCCAGAAGCGTTTGAGGTTTACGAAGCGACTTTCCCGAAAAAGGAAAAACTTCGTTTGCCAGGGCAATTAGGATACGAAGGAGACCTTTGATAATATTTAGCACAAACAGATTTATGCCATTTGAAAATATATCTTGAAAATATGAACCTCCGTCCATTTGCCTCAGCCGATGCGCCAGTTATACTTGGCTGGTCTAAAGACAAGCATTCCTTCCGTCTTTGGAGTGCTACCAGATTCAGAGAGTTTCCCGCCTCTCCTAAAGAGTTGGAAGAACAGTTTGAAGACGGGAAAAAGAATCCGATGGTTGCCATCGTGAACGATGAAATTGTTGGTTTTATGTTAATCAGGTATCCGTCTGAAGATAAGACCGTCGTGCGGTTTGGTTTTGTGATTGTTGACGATACGAAACGAGGATTGGGCTACGGAAAACAAATGCTTCGTTTGGCCATCGAATATGCGCAGAAAGAATTGGGCGCCAAACGAATCACCCTCGGCGTTTATCTTGACAATGTTCCTGCGCTGGAGTGCTATCGTTCACTGGGTTTTCGCGTCGTTGATGAAGTGACTCATATTATCGATGGTGCAGCATGGAAAAGTGAAGAAATGGAACTGCTCATAGGTCATAACCTCGAATTGCCGCAGAGAAAAGAACTTATTGCTCAACTGGCAGACACATTGCCCGTTACCTTTATCTCTTCGGTGGACGAAGAAGGCTTCCCCTGGACCAAGGCCATGCTGTCACCTCGCGTCCGTGAAGGCATCAAGGTGTTCTATTTCACCACCAACACCTTCTCGCTTCGCGTGGCCCACTACAAGGCCAACCCCAAGGCCAGCATCTATTTCTGCGATGCCGAAGGCTTCAAGGGCATGATGTTGCGCGGCACGATGGAGGTGCTGACTGATGCCAAAAGTAAGGAGATGATTTGGCGTGAGGGCGACACGCAATACTACCCGGGTGGCGTCACCGACCCCAACTACTGCGTGCTGAAGTTCACCGCCACAGATGGTCGTTTTTACAGTGACTTCTATCCGAGGAGCTTCGCCATTGAGTAAAGTTTGTTGATGAAATCCCTGCCAAATGCTATATCGGCACTTCGTTTTATGGGAGCTGTTTGCCTTCTGTTTTTCGGAGTCGAGCGTTGTGTTTTTTGGGTCATCTATTGCGTTTGTGGCCTTAGCGATATGGCAGATGGCTATCTCGCCCGAAAACTGGGATGCGAAAGCAAGACGGGTGCCCTGTTAGACAGTTGGGCGGATTTGGTTTTTGTGGTTTGTTGCTGCTTTCAATTGATACCTGCTTTGGCATTTCCAAAATGGCTATGGATTTGGGGCGGAGTGATTGTCGCCATCAAGGCCATAAATCAAATCTCTGCGTTAGTGATGTGCAAGAAATGCGTTTTTCCTCACACCATTGCAAATAAAATAACGGGGGTTCTGCTTTTTGTTGGAGTTCCTATAACATTTTTTCTAGAATATTCCATTCCGATGGCAGTCGTAGCCGTTGTCGCAACATTTGCTGCTGTTCAAGAGGGGCATTTTATCAGAACGGGGTTGGAGAAACCATGAATTTACCCTTGCAAGGACTGCATTGTCTTATTCATAATGCCTTATTCTAACATCGATCCCTTCATCTTTTAATAAGGTAGGGATTACACTCACATCTGTCTGGCTGTAATGATAGGGGAACAGTACTTGGGGCTTGATTGTCTTGGCTGCGTGGACGAGTTGATCGACTGTCATGGTGTAGGGTTGGTTGCAGGGCAGGAAGGCAATGTCGATGTCATGGAGATCAGCCATTTCAGGGACGTCTTCAGTGTCGCCGGCGATATAGATCCTTAATCCATCAAGCGTGAGGATGAATCCGTTGTCCCTTCCTTTGGGGTGGAACTGCTGATGCCCCTCGGAAATGTTGTAAGCAGGGACAGCCTCCACGGTGAGGTCATCAGCCAGTTGGCGGATGTCGCCATTGGCCATCACGGTGCCATAGCCGAGGATGTCGGCGCAGCGTTGGTTGGTGATCAGTTGGGTGTTGCCGTCAGTCAGAAGCTTGATGGCGTTGGTGTCGAGATGGTCGAAATGCTCATGGGTGACGAGTATTAAATCGGCTTTGGGCATTGCGTCATAGTTGATGGTTTTCTCTCCCAGTTTAGTCACAGGGTCAACCATGATCTCTTTGTTGTCGAATTCGATACGCATGGAGGAGTGGACGAGAGCGTGGATCTTGGCGGTTTTCCCGTTTTTGGTAGTGAAGGTGTCGGTCTCGTAGAGGTCAGGGATGGTGACGGGCATTCCGGCATCTTTCCAGGCAGTGATGCCGCCTGCGAGATTCAAGACCTTGAAGCCTTCCTTGGCAAGCATTCCAGCGGCGTTGGCAGAGCGTTTTCCACCTTTGCAATATACGGCTACCGTTTTTCCGACGGGAAGGGTCGATTTGGCTTTTTCGATAAAGCCCTCCTGTCTCACATCGATGTTGAGCGCGTTTTGGATATGGCCTTCGGTGAACTCCTCGGCGGTTCGTACGTCGAGCAGCGTGATTTCAGGATCGGACAATTGTGCTGCGAAGCTTTTGACATCTTTGTTTTCAAAACCTTGTTGGCTGCATGCAGAGGCCAGCCCTAACAAGGCGAGTAAGCTGGTGATGATTTTTGTCATGGTGTCGTGTTTTAGTTAGGCAAAAGTAGAAAAAAGATTGATGCAGAAAAACAAAAAAAAAGGTGTAACCTCCATGGATTACACCTTTTTAAAATAAAAAAAACTGTTCTGAAATATTAACTGAGCTTAAACCTTTTATAAATCATCTCACCACATAGACGCGTTTCACGAAGTCGCCTTTTTCTGTTGAGACACGTACCATATATATTCCTGTTTCGTATTGCGACAGGTCCAAAACAAGTGAATTGCATGCTGTGGCGGCATCATACAGCATTTGTCCGAGGGTGTTCATCACGGTGACATGATTTATGCCAGGAGCCACGACATTCACTTTGTTTTGTGTAGGGTTAGGAAAAACGGTCACGTCGTTGTTCTTTTCACCAATCATATCATAGTCATCCACAAAAGCCCAGAGAATGAAGCTGTAGCCACTGCCACCTTGTGCTTGGTTGACATCCAGCCACATGTTATAGTTAGGCAAACCCACCCAACGGCTGTTGGCATCGCCCATATCTTCCATTACGAAAGCGGGTCCCTGAACTGAGCCGTCTTGAAACAGCATCACCCAAATATTCTGGTCTCCGTCAATACGAACGGGATTTTCAAGCGCCATGGTCATCACGGTCCCGGTGCCTGAGGTCACGGTGAACTCTTGTGTGCAAACCAGTTTTTCAGGGCTCATGTTGCCTCCGAGCCAGATGTTGATGGAGTAGGTGCCAGCAAAATCCTCACCGCCGCCCTCCAAATAGGCGACTTGAGTGATGTACTTTCCGGCATATTCCTCAACCATGGAAGCAGGAAACATGTAACCCCAATAGAATGCCAGTCCACCAAAGCCAGCGTTTCCAACTGGGGTCACCGAAGTCGGAGCATACGATAGGATGGTTGGCTTTTGAGTTAAAGAATACGCTACAGATGATTCCGAGTTAACGGTCATCATGATTTCGTTTTGTGCATTAACAACGCCTAAGAAAGCGAAGAAACACGCGGTCAAAAGTAAAGTTTTTCTCATAGTTATTATTTTTTTACATACAAACACCTTATTAGATGTTTGGTGCTCTAAAAAAATAACTTGAAAAAAACTTTTAAGAGTTATAGGTGCAATTACTTGAAAAATTAAGAATCACTTTATCACAATCTTCTGAACTCTCACTGTGTCACCGTTGATGAGGCGGAGCACATACTCACCAGGAGTGAAGTTGAGTGTTGACAATTGTGAGTTGCGTGTTGACAGTTTCTGGGTGAACACAGTCCTTCCAAGGACATCGATGATTTGAATGGTGCCCGTGCCGTTGATCATGATTTCACCGTTGCTCATGAATGCGAAGTGGTCGTCATTTTGCCCAGTGCCGAACACCAGCTTAAATCGATTGGCATGGTCGGTCGTTTTGGCATTGAAGCTATAGCTCGGGTTTTGTAGCAAGTCAATATCGGCACCTGTGAGGTTGTCGATAAGATGCAGGTAGTTCAACGAGACTTTTTCGTGAGTGAAGCTCAATGTGTAGCTGCCATTCTTCTTGGCCTTGAAACTGACAGGAATTTCGTCTGCGGTGTCCGCGTCAATAATGGCGTAGTTTTTGCCTTCTTGAGCAAAATACACCTTGGTGCTATTGGCGTTCAATTGGAACTTGCCAAGTGTTGCGCCACCGTCGAAACGAATGATGGCGTTGTCCAACATGTTGCCCTTATTGTTGCAAACCACGATGTTGGTATAGGCTAAAGTTTGCTGTCCAGCTCTGTTTGTTTGCGGTGTGAAGGTGGCAGTTTGGTCATCCGCTGAGGTTTGGACAAAGACGCCTTCCATAGCAGCGACAGCGGTGTTTTCGGTTTCTGTGCGCAAAGCGCTGCCATCATCGTTTAGTCTATAGTAAGGTTTGTCCAAAGTGGCATTGCTGGCATACGGGTTGCCAATGAGGTTCCATCCTGCACAATGAGCATTGGGGGTATAGTTCAGTTCAATCTCACCGGAGCCATTGTAAGGCGTTCCCGTGAAGGACAGTGTCACGTCATTGCTGTTGGCATAAAGGTAACCCTTGCCTGCTTCGAGGTTGTAATGACTGGCTTTGTAGTTAATCCATTCCAGTTCTTGGCTCTCGTCAAATTTGTATAAGTCGAAGTTGTTGTCAAGCATGTACTCCACAGTTTCGGGATCGACTTCATTGAAAGGAATGGAGATGAGATAGTAGCCGCCATTGTCATGATAGGCGTTGATGGTCTTGGTAACGGTTTGCGTTGTCGAGATGCCCAGGAGGATGTGGTTCTTCACTGATAAGATAGCATTAGCATTCGGATTCCAACTGGTGGCGCCTGAAGTAGTCGGAGGAGACATCGGGTTATAATTGGTGATGGAGCTGTACGAGTAGATGGCTTGGCTTGTGCTTGTACTATAAACGGAACAAGCCATGTAAGGTGTGCTGTTGGAGCTGCCCGTATTGTCATCAGCCACGAGGACGAGGTTGGAAGTGCCGTCATACTCGAACGGCGTGTCAAAGATGATGAAAGTCCAAGCATTGGCGGCCATGGTGACGCTGCCGCTGAACACCTTGTCGGATGCTGCCATCGTAATCCAGTCGGTATCGCTGCTGAAAGATGATTTCTCTGTAGTAGCCAGATAGAAGTCATACTTACGGGTTCTCTCCGCGCCTTGGTTGTAGAAAGCCATGCAGGAGATGGTTCCTGCTACGCCGATTTCATCAGGCGTATATATCTGCTGACTCATGGCTTGATTGTAATAGCTGTAGCTGGGCAAGTAGTTATTGGTTGTTGCTCCTGTGCCTATTTCAGTGGCTTGAATGAACGTAGCCACGAGAGCCCTGTCGTTAAGGGCTACAAAACTGATTTCCAAATCATTGGAGATTATTACATCATTTTCGGCCCAACCAAGGAAAAAGTAGCCTGTATTGGCTGTGGCTGTGACCGTGCACATCTCACCGAAGTTATATATGCCGCCTCCTGTCAAAGTTCCTCCTTGTGCAGGATCAGCACTCACCGTGATGTTGATGGGCTCGGTGGATGGAGCTGACTTGGTGATGCGGATTTGGTTCTTCACATTCTGGATGATTCCTGAATAAGTCGTAGTATTCATCGGGTCGTAGTCCGTGTTATCGCTAAACACCCGGATGGCTTGGCTGGGAGCATCAAACACACGGCATTTCAAACCAGAACCAATAGCAGTAATGGTGTGGTCGTCAGCCACCAGCACCACATTGGAAATGCCATCATAAAGGAACGCTGGATTCAGTGTGATGACCGTCCAGTCATTAGCCACCATGGTGACTTCTCCACTAAACACCTTGTCGGAAGCGGAAATAGCTTCCCAGTCCTTGTTTCCGGTGAAGGCATTTTTCGACGTGGCTTTCAAATAGAAGTCATAATGACGTGTCTTCGTCGTGCCACCGTTATAAAAAGCGATGCTGGTGATGACTCCTGCACCGCCTAATTCCTCAACCGTGTAAATCTGTTCGGTGAGCGCGTTTTTGTAAAGACTATAGCTCGGAAGATAGTCATTCGTCGCATCGCCACCGTCGCCGATCTCAACACCTTCAACGAAGTGGGCCACCAAATTCACATCGGTCACCACATCGAAAGAATAGGAAACATTATAGGAAACCACTTCGCCATTGAGAGTCCAATTGGCGAAGAGATAACCTTCGGCAGGTGTGGCAGTTACGGTGCAAGCCGTCCCATAATGGAACTCGCCGCTACCGGTGACCGTGCCGTGCGTATCATCATCGGGAACAGCGGTGACGAAAAAGGTCTGGTAAACCATGGCGCAGTCGCAGTCGAACTCATAGACCACACCGGCAGTCGGAGTGCCACTCGATTGATAGACCAACATCTCGCCTTCGTATTTCACCACAAACGAACATTCACTGGCATGGCTGGCCGAATGCCATGTCAGGGTAACGTGAACACCGTGGCCTATTTCCAATTCATAGAAAGCACCGCCACCTTTTTCAATAGTTAGTTCTTGTGGTTCGCTTCCGTCATTAAAAGAAACAATCAGCTTGTTACCATTCCATCCGTCACCGTAGGAGTCGCTAAGCTCGAAAATGACTTTGCAGGAGTTCTTCAAGGTCTCATTGCCTTGCACCTCAAGTCCGCCATCAGCTGTCATGGTGAAGTTGACGGGTATTTGTTCGTCCTCGGAACAATCCTCCGAAATGGTCGCGGTGAATTGGCAAATCACCTCTTCATCAACAGCAATAGTACCCACATTGACAGAAGGATTGGTGATGTCGATGTAGTTGCTGGAGGAGCTCATCGTGACCACAGCATTGGTGGCTTGGTGATGACCTCTGTTTTTGAACTTGGCAGTCACGGTGATCGTTTCGCCAGGGACAAAACTACCATCCCATTTCATGTTTTGATAGGCCAACACCGCCTCGTTGGCGGTGACAACAATATTGCCTTCCCATCTGTCGTCGCCATTGACTGCGGCATAGTGAATGGTCACATCCGTGCCATCGGCCACACCTTGAGCAATGTGGAACTGGAAGCCACTCACGGTTGTTGTGGTCTCGGGGGCCAATGCATCAAAGCTGCTGGTTTCATCATCAATGATGACATCAGGATTCGCCGAAGTCAAGGTGACGGTAGTGATGCCGTCAGTGGACTCGGTGCCCGTGTTCTTGAAATGGATGCTCAGGTCAATGGTGTCGCCCACATGGGCGATGGCTGGGGTATAGCTATCAACCGAAAGATAGGGTCCTTCAACGATGGAGGAAGGAATGGTGGTCATATAAGGAATGCGCTGAGGAGCGGTCACGCAAATGGTGACATCGCAGTTTGTATGGACTGGAGTAATGGGGACGTATGCCCTGCCTGAATCATCAACAAGTGCGGTGCCGATGAGTTCTCCATCCACGCTAATGGCCACGTATGACCCTGCGACAGCATTCACCTCAAAAGATTCCCAACCTATAGGAAAGACGTGCATGTGGCTCACGTTGTTGGCTGTGGGTTGTACGCGATAAGGCATGATGGAGCCATCGCCAAGCACGTGATAGCCTTCCCAATAATAAAGCGGGTTGCAATGGACACTATATCCAAGGGCGCGTGCAGCATTACCTGCAAGATTGCCAGCGTAAAGGATAGCACAAACGGTGTTGTAGGCATCGTTTCTCCAGATGGCATCATAACTACCCATAGTGGTCTGTTCCTGAGTCGGCATCACGCCAAGTTGGCCCGTCGAGAGGTTTGTGTTGACGGTCGTGGCACCCACTCCAAAGTAATAGTCGTTATACCAGGTCGTTGGAGGGCAGGAGCCGATATAAGCGTAGGCGCCTTTGTTTTCGGCACGGGTCATCATTTCTCCGTAACAGGGTGATTCAGTATAGCCCCAGTTTCCAGTTCTGCAGCAGTTACCCATGGCCAGGAAATACTTGTGCTCATTGGTCAGGTTGTTGACATCGTCAACGGAAAACAGCGGGTCTAACCAGGCTGTCTCGCTACCGTGAGCCGTATAGTTGGCGAAGCCCACGCCGGAGTTCAGATAATCATAACAGCCGTCAAAGATGCCATGGCTGAACTCATTGACGTTGGTGAAGCCATGCTCGGCATTGTAATAGTAATTGGTGGCATACCAAACGGTAGGACGACCGACGATAACGTCCCAACCCGTATTGTCATAACCAGCAACGAAAAGTGCGTTGTTCAAATAGCTCGGGTCGGGCATGGTGTATTGTTCGTATTCCATGCCTTTGTTGAGCATGGCTGTCATCTCATTAACGGTCTCAGCGGAAAGACGGCTGTGGAGCATGTCGGGGAACTGGTCTCCGTCCACGCTGGAGTAGTAAAGGTCGGTAACGAAGCCTGTCTTGGTTCCGATGCCCGAATTCACCACTTGGGCTTGGTCGCCCATAATCATCAGGAAAGTCGGTGCGTCTTGCGCGTATTTTTCTTGGATAAAGCTTTGGATTTCCTCAGTAGTAGTACCGATAACGTCGGTGTAGTTCACATCCACATAAATGCCCTTCAGGGTCTTCCATGCCACCCAATTCTGGATGCAGTTCTCGAACATACGGTTGGCAATGACCAGCATTTTCACGGGAGCTGACCAAAGGTCGGGGTGGTCTTCGTAAACGCCCCTGATGGCACGGCCGTTGAACAATTGGTCATAGATCCCTAAGTAATAAGGGCTATAGGTCTTAACCAGCATATCTTCTGTGGCACGGGTATCGGCTCCGTCGAATCTAACCTCCACTTCAAGGTCATTAAAGACGCGAATCATGTTGTTGACAGGGTCGTAACTGACGGGTTCGATGCTCATCTGTCCCACTTGCACACCACGCATCGTGCCTTCTACGCTGATTCGGGCTGTGGGTTCGGAGCGGAGGCCACGTGTTTGATAGGCGGCTTCGTTATAGATGAATGGGATCTCCTGGTCTTTCCATGCCTCTGGTTGACGAGGGGAAAGTCTGTGGATGCCGTAGTCTTCGAGATTGTAATCCGTTGAGGAATAATGCGTCACACGTATGCTGGGCGTTGCTCCAAATGGAACAGCGATAAGTTGGTTCACGACAGGAATCTGAGGCTCGCCCTCGTTGCCTCCGATGACGGTGTTAGGCATGGTGAGCGTTGAGAAGACACCGCGTTCGCTTTGCAGTTCTTGAGCTTCAATGCCCGAGAACGAAAACGAGGCTTTCAAACTCGTCATGTCGCTTTTCAAGCATTCAGCTTTGTCTGTTGTTCGCAGTTGTATTTTTTGTTGTGCCACAGCATTCACGCTGATTATTAAGGCAAAAAGAATGAATAGATGTATTTTCATTATATGATTGTATTTAACGCAGTTAAAAGTTTACAAAGGTAAAGAAATTTATTTTTTCAGCATCAAAAAAAACCCGCCTCATCACGGAAGCTAACGAGCGATAAAACGAGATTGTAGCCCGACATGAAGCGTTGGATGGTCCACTAACGGAATCGACAAATACTACATTCAATTGGCACCACCCCAGAAAACACCATCATCTTCTACAATAACCTCGACGGAAAAGCCGCTGTCGCCTTGTATGCAGATGACCGAACTTTTTGCCACCTCAAAGCAAACCATCAGTTATTACATAGCTAACATACTGAAAGATGGGAAATTAGATCCAAATTCAGTTGTTAAAGATTACTTAACAACTGCTATCGATGGGAAACAATATCATGTCGTTTTCTACGCTTTGGAAATGATATTGGCAGTTGGCTACAGAGTGAAAGGTATAATCCCAAAATCGAAAAGTACCGTTTTTAAAAATGAAAAGTGCAACTATGAGATAGCGAATCTCCTGTTCGCCATACCGTAGTCTGTCTTGACAAAAAGACGGAAGAATCCACTTTCAATGTTAACCCAAGAAAGTGTAATGTCAGCGGTGTACTCTCCAGTCGCAGGGTCGTATTCGTAATCCGATTCGCTGAGGTTCTTGATAGTATTCCCACCGTAAATCAGCCCGTTCTGCTGCTCACGTCTGAACACTACGGGGACACCACCATTGACACTGAAGCTAAGCGTTGTCCCGACAATATTCATCTCTATCTTGACCATAATGAAGTGCGAGAAACCGCTCTCCGCCACCACCGTGCCGCTCTCTTTGCGAACAACCCTTGCCTTGAACTTGCCAACGGTGCTTGCGAGATTGGTGTTCCAATAATTCGCAAGATTATAGACGATATAGTCCATCTTGTCCGCAGGGTCTTCGTCTGGGACGATGTTTGACTGCGCCACGTTGCCGCCGTTCGAGCTGATGTCGATGTCAGCTATTGGCGTTGTCATCGTCTCGTCATCCTCATTAAAAACTTGCAGATGCGTGTAACCCTCGGAGCCACCACGACGGATGTTGAGATACAGCTTGAAGTTGTTGAACGAGTCGGAATAGTCGCCTATCACGAACACGGCGTATTCACCCGCGAATGTGGAGATGTCGGGGTCGATTACGGCCATGTCCTCTGGCGTGTAACGGCTCTTGTCCATCATGCAGACCTCTGCGTCCATCCCCGTTCTCGGTATCGTGACATCCTCTATCGTCCACGGTCTTGACGCCTTCCGTCTCAACACCTGCCAAGAGTCGCCGCCCAACACTTCTCCTTTGAAACGGAGGAAGAAAAACTCGGGAGGGTACGGCTGCGACACGCTGTACGGCGAGGTCTGCTCCGATATGACGATGTACCTCACATCGCCGTAGTCGTCGACATACACGTCACTTATCACCGCGCAATGGCCGTCTTTCCAGATGAAGTCCATCGGTTGCAACATGCCTGCGAGCGTCTTCCAGTCGTTCTTGTCGTCATAGCTGTAGGTGTTCCCTTCCGCGTCCTCAATCACCGTCGGTGTCGAGGTGTTTCCTTTCATCACGAGGTCGAAATTGCCTGACCCCCATGACGATTGCTGCGGGTCGTCGGGAATCTTCCACAGTGACGAGGTTATCACATGGTTGAGTCCGAGCAGATAGCTCGTCAGCCCCGTGCATACGCATCCGTAGAACGCTCCTGCCTCTCTACCGAAGCTCTCATGGTTGTAGCCATACGCGCTTTTTGCTGTCGCCGTGCTGTACGCGCCGATTCGCTCCGTGTACATCACGCTACGCTTGTTGGCCAACGCGGTCATGAAAGTCCTCATGCTGACCTCTATGCCGAGGTGCTTGCCCCACTGTGTCGGGCCGCTGTAGTTGATACCCTTGTAAGTGGTGCCTGCCTTGTAACGCACCGCGCTGTCGCTGCCGCTCACAGGCACTTTCGACAACGGAGTCCACTCGACACCCACGGACGTCTGCAACTTCTTCTTGAATTGCAGGTAAATCTCCTTTGATATTCCTTCGGGCATCTTGCGTGTGTACAGACCGTCCACGATGGCGAACTCGTCGATGACTCCATCCGTGTCGCTGAAATCCGCATCGTCAAAGCGCTGTATCTGGTACACGACATCCAAAGAAGGGTTGCAACACAAGTCTGATGTCCTTCTGTACACGGAACTCGCGGCAACGGCACCCGACGTGAACATCCTGTAATGGTCGTTCACCACCTTGCCCGTCAGATGGTCGAGAAGCCATGCGTTGGTCACTCGGTAAGGTTCCCGCACGCTAATCATCACGCCGTCTTTCAGCGGAATAGGCCTTGTGAGCCATTTGTTCTCTTTCTTGTACAGTTTCAGCGGCTCCGCTCCTCCGTCGGAAGACTCGGAAAGTTTGCCGCCGACCCTCTCATCCTTAACCAGTTCGACAGTCGGTGTCCTGTCATAGCTGTCGTACCTCTTTGAGACATAGAGGTATTTGCAAGTGTCGTTCAATGTGAACTCGACGCTTGTGTTGGCGGACACGACTATACGGTACTTGTCGGAGTCTGGCGAGAAACCTTCGCACTCCGCCATGTACGTGCTTCTCATCGTGCTGACATTGTAAGTGCCGCTTTCTGGGAGTTTGCTTTTCGACACAAATACGATGCAATATCTGTCTGTCTGCGCCGTCACAACCACTTTTTTGTAGCCTTCGATTGAAACCTCTCCTATCGTGTTCGGTGACGTAGCGGCGTAGAAATTGCTCGGGTCGAGACTGCCTTTCCTCGATTTCGCAAATGCGGTGTACGTCACCTCCTGAATCACGCCGTAGAGGTCGTCAACCAAATCACCGAGTTCCTCCGTTGTCGTCTCAAGGTTCTGATTCGTCTCCTCCAAACCCTCTCCTATCTCCGCTATCCAGTCGTTGATGTCGTCAAAATCGCCCCTTGTGTGGGGATAATCAATCACTGTCACGCTGTCGGGAAGGCGGTTGATGCTTCCCTGATTCCCGTCAATGTTGAATGTTTTTGTGAATATAACATTCAAGCAGTCCTGCGGTATCTCGAACTCGACCATCCCGCCTCCGCTTACAGAAACAGATTTTACGGCGTTCCATGTGTCGCTCGTTGTGTTGTGATGCACGGAGCAAAGCACATCGTTGTCAATCAACTGCTGAAGGGTCAAATCGCCGCTTGGCGGGTTTTTCTTGATGAAAGTGACCCATGCGTCGTAGCCGCTCGTCTTTCTCACAAGGATATGGCTTCCCGTTGCCTTCAACTGGTTTACCAAAGTGCTGCCGATATACTTCGACGTGTAATTTGTTCCGGACGATGTGTTCTTCTTCGCTGTGTTGGAAAGCGTAGTGGTGTTTCTGAATTGGATATTCCACGAACCCAAGTTCGATGTAATGTCATCGCCAACGACACGTTCCGTGACACCGTACAACCTCAAGTAGAGAGCGTCAAGAGCGGATTTCTCAGCGGCAGTGTCGCCGTCCAGCAGGTAGCAGTAAAAACGTCCTGTCATCACACTGCCTTGTATGTTAGTCTTGAAATACACAGCTCCATCTGGAATGTCAACAATGTATTCTTTTAATATTGCTGTTGACAGCGAAGAATCAACAATGTAAACGCTTCCGCTAATCAGCACGTCGTTCTCGTCAGTGAAACAGAATCCCGATGAGCCAGTTGCTGTTTGAACACGTCCGACAAATCTCACCCTTCTGTAACCTTCGACGTTGAATTTTCCCCATTTCCAGTTTGACGCGTCCCCAACAGTATTGTCAGATTTAATGTACTTGCCCAAAGTCCCGACTTCTGTCGGGTTGGCCAGCGTCTCTGTGATTTCGACACCGTTCAGCTTCGCTCTCAGCGGAGCCACCTCCGCCTCGATGAGGTCTTTGACGGACACACCAACCGAAAAGTAGCAGTAGAAGTTCGATGTGGTCAGCACGTTTGAGTATCTCACCTCTGTCCTGAAGTGGGTGGCACCGTCAGGCACGGCAACAATATACTCTTTCATGACGTGTGTGTCAACGGAGTTTTTGTCCCACCGTTGCACAAAGTCCGTCACCCATGAGCCTCCAGTGTAATGCCCGAATGCGTATGCGAAGTTGGTGTCATTAGTACCAAGCCCGCTTCGCAACGCCATGCCAAGGAAGCGCACCTCGCTGGTGCCTTGCGGCAATACTATTTCTGTCCTTGAAGCGACAGTAGAATTTACAGGGCTTCCAGTGTCGTCGAACTTTCCGCTAACGACGGTGTAGCCTACAGCCTTTGTCTCCTGCCTCGTCGTTCCGTCAAGGGCGGATTTCAAGTTAAGCACGTCCGTGGCTTTCGGCACGGTCGGCCTGTTGGTCTCGTCCGACACGTCGATGTCCGTCAGATGCGTGCTGTCTATGCTCACGTTGTTCACCTCTTCCGCCGTCTTGAACGAGCTGACAGACGCGGCGTCAACAGACTCCTGTGTGTCAACATACCCACCAGGGTTATCTCCACGCCATCTGTACACCGTCGAGACACCGTTGTGCTGCACGTAGCAGTAGCATCCCGTGCCGCCCTCGCTCGGAAGGTCGGGGTAGTCGTACCACCCCTTGAACGGGTTGTCAGCGTCCACGCCGTCCGCGCCCCTCGGTATCGTGAAGTTGAGGACTGGGGCTGTTGAAGTCCCGCTGTTCGTGACCTCCGCATTGGTGCCAGGGTTCCCCGTCGTGGTCGCACCCACGGTCACGGACTGCACGGCAGTGTCCGCTTTTGCCCCTTGCGCCGCTGTGGCGAAGTCAGACGCTTTCTTACCGATGTCGGTCAAGTTGCCGTTGCTGTCAAGACCAGCGAAATTGCCGTTGGTTGCCCCACTTACCTTGTCTGCTTTTCCTGACACGTCTGGCACAACGATGCCCCCAACCTGCTCATCGACATATTCCTTGTTCGCAGCGTCGTTGGCCTGCTTCGGTGAGACGATGCCTCGCAACACAACATTATGCCCGTTTTGAACAACAACGTTCAGTATGGTATCGTTTGTGTCGCTGCTTAGATAGAAATCCACATTCCCTTCACTGCCGCTTGTGAGTGTCAATCCCACGACGATGAGGCCGTTTATGAACGTTTTCACGCCGACAATCTCCTCCGTCCCGTTGATGTGAACCTTGTCATCGTCGGACAGCAGCTTCGAGCCGAGGTACACGTTCCCCGTGTTCGTGCAGAAGTACAGCGTGTCGCTGTCGTAAGTCGGCAAGGCGTCGTACGTGGCCTGAAGGCATCTTGTTAGTGTGTATTCTTTCATGTTGTCACTCCTCCGTTATGTTGTCGTTTGTCGCGCCAGGCGGGATGACCTGGAGACGGCAGGTCAGCGGGTCGTACACCTCGGATCCGGACTCGAGGTCAGGGCAGTCGTCCGCAAGGCCGGGCTCCTGGGAACGGACATATTCGAGGAACCTGTACCTGCGTATCGCGTAATCGCTTGCCTCCATCTGCGCGAACACGCTTTCCGTGATCGCTGGTTCCGTAAGCCCCCCGAACGGGAACGCGTTCAGGATGCTGTATGCATGTGAGTAGTCGCCCTTGGTGACAGTGAGTGTTGTCATCCTTGCCCATCCTGTGTTAATCTGTGCCATTTTCTGTCGGTTTTATTGTTTTTAAAACTGTTTTTAACGAGTGTTTAAATGTCGTTCCAGACATTGATTTTCGCGTTAATCCTCTCGCATACGGGGTCGCTCCAGGCGAAGGCGTAATGCTCTTGCAACACCACGCACACAGGGTCGCCCCACTGGTGACTGTACCCCTCCGCCTCGGTTGCGCTCACGGGGCCGCTCCAGGCGAAGGCGTAACGGTCGCCGCCCGGCGAGATCCTTGTCATCACCACCTCCTCGGTGCCTTGCCTCGGGTTCTGCACAAGGGCGGTCTCGAGGAAAATCCCGTTCGTGGAAGCGTCGGTTCTGACACCGAACTGGGGGTTGAGCTCCGCGGTGCCGCCCAGTATGGAGTGAGAGGATCCGAGCTGGTCAAGCAGGCCGTTGAGCCTGTGACGGAGCAGGGTCCTGGTCACGCCGTTCTTGACGAAACCCTCGTACACTTCGCCAGCGGAGTTCATGAGGAGGCCGAGACAGGCGGGGGAAACGCCTTCCTGCGCGGTGCCGACCGCCGACTCCTCACTGTAGGAGTCCTTGTAAGCCGACACGCTTGCCTTTTCCTCGACAGCATTCTCGTCCACTTCATTTTCCTTGTAAAGAGCGCGCACCAGCGTGATTTTCGGGTTCCGGAACAGCTGCCAGCGGAAATTGCCGTTCAGGTCATTGTGCCACTCTTGTTCCGGTAATTGTCCGAACCAAACATTGTTGTCCCCTTCAATCCGCACCGTGATCTTGTCAGAGACCGACAGCCGCAACCGGCCTGGGACGGGCGGAAGGGACACGTACTCGCCGCCGTCAAGACGGAAGACTCCCTCCGGGACGGACGACGGATCAGTTTGAGAATATGCCGGATGGTTCGTCACCCACTCGGAACCGAAAGGGCATGTGCCCTGCTCATTGTAAAAGCAAAGCCCCATGTCTCCATAATCCCCAGCGCCGTCCTTCCATTCGCCTCCAATAAGGCCGAAAGCGCTCCTGTAGTGTTTCAGGACCATTCCGTCACCGGACAGCAGCTCCAGTTTTGACGGTATGAGAATCTGGAGAAGCTTGTTCCATTTTTTCCAATCGCCATCTTTGAGCGGGGTATGGGCTTTGGTGTCGAAAGGGTTGTATTTCGGAGAGAACAGCATGTCAAGGCTGATCCGCAGACGGTATTGCGTTGTGTTACGCGACTTGGGCAAAAACGATGATTCGACCGAGAACAAGCCCCCGAAATTGTCCTCGACGAAATTATAGCCTTCGTAAACAATGTCACCCGCGAGCAAGTTCTTGAATTCACCTTGTATCTGATCATAGCACTGTATCATCCTCGCCAGGCATGCGTCGTTGACCGCGCTGTATTTCCCGCGCAGGCGCACAGGCACGCACCCTTGCGCGAGGCTCACGGGTGTCTTTCCCGCGAAAGCGGGTTCTAGGCCGTCGATGAAGAAAGCGGCTCCCCAGCCAACAATGTCATCCTTGTACACTGAATAATACCTGCTGGATTCAACGAAGCCCTTGTCATCAGGGTCCAGTGTGCCGTCAGCGATGACGGGTTTTGACTCGCGTTCAAAAGAAAGCTCGAATCCGCCGTACACCTCGCCGAACGAAAGTCTCGCGTCGCATCCCTTCCACACCACCGGTATGGTTGTGCCGTTTGCGAACATCCACTCCGCGTCGTACAGGTACACCAGACCGCCTCGCTGCACGATGCGGTAGCTCAGCGGCTGAAGCATCTTCTCAAGCGCCTCGCGGTAGGTCATCCCCTCAAACCGCCTGCTGTTAACATAAAGATGGTGCAGGTGGGCGTAGTTGCCACCCCATCCTGGGAGGATCATGGAAATGTTCTGTCGCAGGTTCTTGATGTCGAGGTTGAGCATCATGAAGGCCGCCGACACGATGTCGTAGAGCGACACGATGAAGTCCGATCGCCCGCCTTTGCTGAACGGCTTGAACTCGAACCTGTTCAGCGCGCCGAAATCCGAGAAGGTGATCTCTGTGATGTAGCTGTCAAGGTAGCTGTAAGGCTCCTCGTACACGCCCTGGTCGAGCACGCCCGTCCAGTACAGTTTGCCGTCACGGTACACGTGCAGGAATGCGTATTCGTCGATTGCGAGCGGCACCATCTGCCTGTCTCTGTCGTTCACGATCTTTAGTGTGCATCGCGATGGGCACACGGCGTCTTGCGGCTTTGTCTCCTGCCACTCGATCACGAGCGGCTGTTCTGCGTCAAGGCCTACCTCCACGGGGTCGCCGTTGAAGTCGCGCCAGATTTCCGCCATCCAGAGGATGCCGTCGGGGTCGCCAAACTGTGAAGTGTATGCGATGTTGTAGCTCATCCGTTTCGTTTGTATATGTTGTTCTGTTTGTTGAGTATTCCCACCAGTTCGCGCCCCTCGATCCTGAATTTAACCTCCGTGAGTCCCTGCTGCCCTCCGATCAGAGCGCGCAGCCTGTCGAGTGGTGCTATCACCTCTGGGTTGCTTTTTGCGCCGCCGTACTCGCCCATGAGGCCGATGGTGGGGCCGTAAACCACCGCGCCGGTGGCGAACTTGGGCAGGCTCGAGAACGAGGCTATCACGGACGCGACCGCGCCCACGGCCAGGATGGGGCCGACGAACGGGATGCTTGCGACCGAGCTAGCGGCGCCGGTGCCGGCGTTGAGCGCGTTGGCTGTCGCTTCGCTTCGCTTCGCCGCCGCCCTTGCCTGCGAGGCGCCGACTGTCAGTCCCGCGTTTGCCACTTCCGCGGCTCCTTCCGCCGTGTCCCCGCCGACGATGGCCGCCGTGAGGCTCTCCCTTAACGTCGCTTCCTTCCTCTTGGCCTCCGTGATGATCTCCGACGCAGCGGTTGTCACCGTCGCCTTTGCGGTCTCCGAGACGGTCTCCTCCGTGTTGGAGATGACGGTCTGTGCCGTTGCCGTCTTTTTTGTTGACACAAGCGATTTGGTGGCCGCGGTGATGTTTTTTATCGATTCGATGACCGAGGACGAGCTTTTGAACATGTTTACGAACGCGTCCACGGTCTTGGTGAGTCTGTCCCATGCGTTGTCTGTGTCGGTGATGGCGTCCTTGATGTCGCGGAACGAGTCCGCCACGCCCTTCACGCCGTTCCATGCGTCGCCGGCGCTTTTGGATTTTGAGGTTGTGTCATTGCCTTTTTTTTCAGCCGATGACTTGTCGAATCTCTGCAGATCCAGCCGTGCGTCGAGCCATGCCTGCGTGTCGCCGGTCTCTGCCTTTCCGTAGGCCTCGGCGAGGTCGAGTCTCGCCTTGTAATATTTCTCCGTCTCGACGAGCATGAGACGGTCGTGCTGTTCCTGCGTGATTTTCTGTTCCAGCAGTTGGCGGGTGAGGGCCGCCTTCTGTATTGCCAGGCTGTCGTCGAGCTGCTTCCGCTCTGTGCTGTAGCCCGCTTCGCCGAGTTTTGCCCTGATGCTCTGTTGTTCCCGGATGATTTCGGTGGTGTCCTGGTTGTAAGTCTCGGCCACCTTCAGCCGTTGTTCGGAGTTCCGAAGGTCACTCTCCAGCACCTTGATGTCGTGCTGTTCCTGGGTGATTTCCTTGTTTTCGAGCTGTTCATTCAGGCAGTCTTTCTCCTCTTCGGTGAACTTGTTAAGAAGCGTCACCTTTCTGTCGTATTCGTTCTCCTTATGCTGAATTCTCGCTTCTATGAGTGATTGTTCGACCTTGGTGGTGTCTTTCCCGTACTTCTCCGCGATCTCTCTCTGTTTCTCCAGGCTCTCGATTGAGACGGTCTCCATCGATGACTCGTATGTTTCCCTGTCACCGGTCTGTTCATACGCTCTCTTCAGCTCGTTTTCTTTAATGCGTTGCGTTTTCTCGACGGCCTGTATTTCAGTGTTGTATCGTTTTTCGGTTTCTTTTTTTGGTGTTGTGACAACATTCCCAGGCTTGTTCGGTTCCGGTTCTGGTTTCTGAACTGAATCCGCGTCCGTTTTGCCTTCGTCAGGAATGACTCCGCTGTCTTCGTCTCTTTTGCTCTTCCTTTCCCATTTCACAGCCCATGTCACCGTTGTCTCCTTCCTTTCCTGTTTCCTCCCCTCGAGAATCTCCTTCTGTTCTGCGATGGCCATGGCTCTTTCCTCCGCTTTCGATTGCATGCTTGCAAGTCCTTGTGCGGCGGCGTCCTTGTCCCAAAGAGCCTGAAGCTTGTACCACGCCCGCATGATGTCCTCGATGCCGCTGAGGAAAAAGTCCGAGATCTGGAGCCATTTCAGTTTGAACCATGCTCCCATCTGCCCGAGCGACTTGTTGATGTAGTTGACCACGCTTTCCCATGTCTCTCCCCATCCGGTGGTGTTTTTCACCACGGTGGCGATGGCACCCACCAGAAGCGCGATTGCGGAGATGATGAGGCCGATGGGATTCGCTTTCAGCACGAGGTTCAGCGCCGCTTGGGCCGCCTTCCATGCGTTTGTGAGCGCTATCTGTATCTTTGTCCTTGCGGCGACCAATGCCTGCACCGCGGCGTGTGCCGCCAGAGCGATTTTGTTGGCGTTGATGGCGATGGTCAGTGAGGCCACAGCGGCTGTGACACCGATGATGACACCGCTGAAGTCGCTGATGGTGTCGATGATGTTGCCGAAGCCTGTGCGGATGGTCTCCAAAGCGGCCGGTATCGCGTTCAGCACGTTGGTGCTGAAGTCGAGGACGGCGTTGATGACCGGCTGCAGCTGGTTGAACACGTCAACCAGGAACTCGTTGTAGGTGTCCCTCAGCTGGTTTATCTTGCCCTCTGTCGTGTTTCCCGCGCTTTCCGCGCCTTTGTAGAACAGCGATCCCTCCTCCGTGGCCCATGCGAACGCCTTGGCCAGCATCTCCGCCGATATGGCTCCCTGGCTCATCTTCTCCTTCAGGGAGGCCATGCTTTCGCCCGTGTGCTCGCTGATGACGGCCAGAGGGTTGAAACCCGCGTTGATCATCTGAAGCAGGTCCTGTCCCATCAGCTTGCCAGTACTTGTCGCCTGGCTGAACGCCAGTGCGAGGCTCTGCATTTTCTGCTCGTCGCCCATGGCGATGTCGCCAATCTGTTTCAGTGTGGTGAAGGCCTGCTCGCCGGATATGCCGAACGACATCATCGTCTTCTGCGCATCGATGAGGCCTTCCTTGTCATAGACCGTCTCCTTGCCGTATTGCGAGATGCGGGAGAACATGTCGGCTGCGGCATCGGCGTTGCCCTTGAACAGGGTGGTCAGGTTGAGTTTCTGCAGTTCATCGGACGCGCCCACATCGACGACTTTCCGCAATGCTTCGCCGACCTTGCCGACAGTGTTCCTCACCAGGTCGAATGCCTGGTTGATGCCGATGGCAACTTCAGAGAATTTGCCCAGTCCTGTGCTCAGTTTGCTTGTTTCGCCGGCTATGCGCTTTACAGCATTGTTGAAGCCGTCGGCGTCAATCTCCAGTTTCTTGAAGCCTCCGTCATCGGTGATTTTTACCTTAAATTCCACTGTTCCTGTTGACATAACCAAAAAGTTTTATATCTTTGCGGTGATGGTAACGTTGCTGTTCATATTGTTTTGCATTGCCGGCCTTGTTCTGATAGTTGTCTTGGTGCCGTATATCATCGGTATTCTCCTTGGAATCGGCAAGGCCATCTGGATCATTGTTACAGGGAGTGAAAAGGACCCTGAATTTGTTGAGGAACAAAAAGCCTTCGAAGCCAAGCGTGCGGCAAAGAAAGAAATTCGTCGGCAAAGACGGAGAGAATTTTGGCTTCCTTCATCGCTAAGATAACCCCGTTTCACTGAAGCCCCTGCTCCCTCTTCACCCTCTCGAACCTTTCCCTTATCTCTTTTGTCGTGAGTTTCTCCGTCTGGGTCTCTTCCGCGTCCCAGGGGAAGCGCATCACGTCGCGCGGTTCCATCCTGCGTCTGCTGTAGGGTTGCAGCATGCACAGGCACTGCATCCTTGTCTGTTCCCATCCTGATCGTTCCCGGCGTTCCTCGGCGCGATGCCAGGCATCGGCCACTGAACGGAACTCGGCGGGGGTGCACCGGCAGAAATCGTCGAGGCTCATGCCGATGGCGCCCACCGCCAGTCCGAGAAGGGTCAGGATGTCGGAGGGTCCGAATTGGTGTCGGACGCTCCGGCCTCCCTCTGGCCGGTTTCGCTGTAGAATTCGGTCACGCTGTCGGGGTCGATGCTGTCGGCAAACTCCATGAGGCTCATGCCGAACTCCACCTTGTCGGCGGCGCACGCACTTGCAATGCAGCACCAGAGGAAGATGACGAGCTCGGTGATGTCGGTGTCCTTCATCGAGTTCACGTCTTTCCCGGTCTCGTTGCGGAAGCGCAGCATGGCTCCCATGGTGATGCGGCAGGGGTATTCCTTGCCGTTGATCATGATCCTCTTTTTTTTCATGGAGCCAGCTTATTTGGATTGAACGTTTTTCGCGCCTCCAGCGCCGAGAGTTGTCGCCGCTGTCACGGGTCCGCAGTTGTCGAATGTCACGCTCCACTGCTCGTCGTCGCCAGCCTTGCCGGTCTGCTTCAGCGAGGTGATGATGAAGTCTCCCTCGTAGAGTCCCTCGCCGGAGGCCTGGTCACGGTATCTGTAGCGGAGTTTCACTTTCGACTTGTTAAGCCAGAGCGTTTTGAGGTCCGGGAAGCCCATCGATGTGGCGGCCACGCCGTCATAGACGAAGCCATCTACTGTGATTTGCTCACTGAGCGACTTCACGTACTTCTCTTTCCAATGCGAGTCGGGCGCCTCCTTCGTGACGCGCTCGCCGGTCTCTGTGTTGTCGTTGATCTCGCAGTTTGACGAGTATCCGAACGGCTTGAATGTGCCGCTCTCTACTGCTCCCATAATAAGGTCAGTTCCTGATCTGTATCCTGGCATGATGATGTGTTTTTGTTGTGTTTAACGTGTTTTTAAATACATCTTTAAGACTGCGGCAGCCATGATTGCCATCGCGACGATCCATCCGGCGTTGCCGCCTTTTTTCGGGACTTCCACCGTCTTATAGACGGTCTCCGTCATTACCACCGTGTCGGTGCTGTGCGACCTCACCGTGTCGTGGACGGTCCGTTCCCTCCAGCGGGTGAGCCAGCGGGTCATGATCACCGTGTCGCCCGCCTCGCGGACATACACGCTGTCGTGGATGACCACGGAGTCAGCCGTTACAGTCTCACTCAGCACTGTCTCTGTTCTGGCCTCGCTTCTTCCTGTCGTCGTCGTCCGACTGCTTCTGCAGCTCGTCCAGCACAGGGCAATCGTCATAATGAGGGCAGCTGTTAGCGGTGTTGATGGCCTTGCGAAGGTTCTTGACATCTCTCCTCAGTCCCTTGATCTCGTCCTGAAGCGGCTTGGCGATGTTCTCCTTGAACTCGTTGACGTAGGTGCGCGAAAGCTCCATCTCCTCCTGCCGGTTGCGGATGTCCTGCTCCCTCACCTTCTTTCGGTGAAGGCGCCCGTCCACGAACCAGCCGCAGGCCGTCAGCAGCGCCACAAGGCTCGGTATGATGCTCGTCCACTCCATTTCGATGTGTTTTTGTTATACGTATCTTTCTATGAACTCCGCCATGGCTTCGGTGTCGGCCACGGCCTCGTCCTTTCCTTTGTAATCCATCCGGCGGATCACCTCGTATGGGTCTCCGTCGTGGCTGATGGTGATGGTCACGTGTGTCATATCCCGTACTCCTTTCTCACGTCGAAGCACGGGCAGGCTTTCCTCACGCCCGGCAGGTCGCGGTGCCCGCACACGTCCGCCCATGGGAAACGGTTGCGGAAGTCGGCGACGTAGGCCTTCAGGGCTTTTTTCTGCGCCGGGGTTCTCGTGTCGGCTGGGGTTTTGCCGTCGGCCTTGCAGCCGCCGACATACACAATGTGCCGGCTTGTGGTGTTGTGGCCTTTTGCCCCATTGGTGACCTCCCAGCCGTCCACGTAGGCGTCCTCGTTGTTTGGCACCAGACGTTCCACGGTGCCGTCGAGGTGCACCATGTCCGTATAGCCGACCTGCTTCCACCCCCGGCCTTGCGGCAAGGGGCCACAGTGCCAGCGGCGGATGTCGGCGGCTGTCACCTCCCGGCCTTCCGGCGTGGCGGTGCAGTGGATCACAAGTCGTGCTATACGGGTTTTGTTCATGGTGCTATTGGTTATGAAAGATTTAGGATGCAGAATATTCCTGGATCAGTCCAAGAACGCCCTTGGCGTCGCCGCGGCTCTTGCGGCCTCCCATGCGGTTGAGGAAGCTGTAGATGTCGCCGTAGTAGGTGGGGTCGCCGGTGTTCTCGAACATCTTGGTCTCGCCCAAGGCTCGGCGCACGAAGTTCTTCTGCCAGAAGAGGCCCACGGCGCAAGCCGTATTGGCGGCACCCTTCTCTCCCAGCTCGATGGCCTCGTAATCCTCAGGGGTGTAGGTGAGGTCGTTGTCGGAGGTGAACTTGAAGTATTTCTGTCCGGTGACGGCACTCAAGGAGCTGTTGGATGCCAACAGTGCGGTCTGGCGCTCGATGATGACGAAGCCTTCCAGCTTCTCGAGACGTCCGGTCTTCGGGTCATAGACGGCGGCCAGCAGGTTGTCGTTGCCGTTGTTGCGCACGTCATCACAGATTTGGTTGTACATCTCGGTGGGAAGCAGCACGAAGCGGTCCTCCTTGGGAGTGCCCCATTT
>JAEEGH010007119.1_pt1 | contig 27063 bp, 17 predicted proteins | sample 9134181 | NCBI WGS metagenome assembly JAEEGH01 (sample SAMN16246544, study PRJNA631951) | gut metagenome | biome: gut microbiome; feature: rumen; material: DP-attached | host: Bos | place: Iran: Karaj | collected 2018-10 | reverse complement strand
CGCTTATCATCAATACAAAAGCACAGACATTAGGACTAAGTGATAAAAAATTTAAATTTGATCTTGATGCGGATGGCAAACAAGATGAGATATCCATGACGAAGTCGGGGAGCGGATTTCTTGCTCTTGATAAGAATGGAGATGGTAAGATAAATGATGGAACTGAGTTGTTTGGCGTAAAGAGCGGAGATGGTTTCAAGGATCTCGCAGAATATGATACTGATGGTAACGGCTGGATTGATGAAAACGATGAGGTTTTTGACAAGCTCAAAGTCTGGGGTAAGACAGAGGATGGTAAAGATGAGCTAAAGAGCCTAAAGGAATCAGGAGTAGGCGCGATTTTTCTTGGAGCAGAGAACACGGAGTTCACTCTTGAAGGCGAAGATGGAGTATTGGATGGTAAGGTCAGAAAGACTGGTATCTTTTTAAAAGAAGATGGAACAGCCGGTACAGTCCAGCATGTTGATCTTGCCATAAAAGGACGTGAATCAGAACTCATGAGTGTGGCAGAGAAGCTGGATGAAGTCCTGGAAAAGATGCGCAGTGAAAGATCTCAGAGAAATAGGCGTAATAACAATAACGATAATGCAAGGCGCAGAGCTCAGAAAGCAAAGCAGAAAAAGCTTCTTGAGGATTATCAAAAGAGGCAGGCGCGAAAAAAAGAGCTGACAGAACAAGCTATAGAAAGACATAAGAGACTTTATGAAACATAATATATTCTAGTTTAGGTATCAACAATAGGTACAATTATAATATATTTTGATAACGTGATATGAGAAGTCGCTTAAGACCATAATAAAAAGAATGCTAAGAAAAAGAGGAGAGCTCATCGCTCTCCTCATCATTTTAGTAGAATAACCACTCTGTATAATGCTGATTACCATAAATATCAGTAATGATATATCTGTAGCAGTTTTCCTGTGTACCCTTATGTTCATCTGAAATCATATTATAGAAACCATCAAGTCCATTAGGTCCTACAGTGATCTCATCGTAATATTCAGTGAAGACATGAACTGTAGAAGGGTCTTCATCATCAAGGTAATATCCGTAATTGTACATTAAGATATTGTCGCCTTCCTGGAAGGTGAAGACAGAACGGTTTCCGGCTTCGTTTTGTCCGGTATACATATATCCGATAACGTCGGATTCGTAGTTGTCAATTGAGTAGAAAGTATTTTCTACGATTATATAAATATAATCAGTATCATTTAAGACAGCAGGAATCAACTGAATTGAATATAAGGAACCATCTTCATTGTATTCGCTATCGTATACTACAAAGAATGGATATGCATCTCCTCCATCATCCAAAGACTCAATTCCTGATAACATACCATCCCAGGATGCAATGATATGATCATTTTCGTTTACAGATACCTTACAAACATTTTCGCCCCATGCAAGGATTGCATAATGTTCATTACCGTCTTCGTCGGTATAATACGGTGAGCAGAAACCACCTTCAACGGAGATAGATGCAATTTCATTGATCTGGTCTTCAGTAAGTGTAAGTACGTACTGATCATTTTCTTCTTCGAATTCAAGATAATCAGGAATTGAAGCGCTGGCAGTAATATTGTTGGATGAGTCGCCTTCATATTCGATATCTGTATTACCTGAAGCCATATAGGAGCAGAACAGGTCAAAATAAGAAAGATAATCATCATCAAGACCGATCGCTTCAAGTTCAGGAATAGCAAGGGGCTGGTATAACTCGATCAGGTAATAAGGTATATATACGGATAAACCGTTTGAACCCGGAATCTGGGAGTTTTCATATGCGATACAATCGCGAATTGTTTTTTCTAGATCAAAGCTTCCGGTAAGGTGTGTCTTATCGATGTAATCAAGTAGGTCAACCATGTCATAGTGCATTTCTGTAACGTTTCCTGTATAAGGGTCAACCTCTTTGATATCACCATAGCCGCGGGCTTCAAGTCTTGCTTTTGACTGCTCGGCAAAGCCGCCGTTATCCAGATCATCTTTTAATGAAAGAAGATAAGTGAGCCATGCTTCATATACATCGTCCATCTTACTTAAGTCAATCATGGAAAGCGTAGCTGACTTTCCGTATTCTACTTCGACGCCGTATTTTTCATATACATAATCTTCAAACTCGTTATAAGAATCTTCGTTTTCTGAATCAAATTCCTGATTGCTGGAGATCATTCCGTCTACGATCTTACGTCCAAGAGATTCTGTTTCTATATCAGGATCTTCGCCAAGGCTGTTAAGCCAGTCGGTGTAATACCAACCAATATTGGACTCGGATTCTTCTGATGCGATCAGGTAATTTGCACAGTCTTTTAATGCGTACGCGTTTTCAAAGGTTGCCATCATACAAGCATCAAAACCGACGAACTCCATGTGGGCTTCGGATTTTTTGATAGCTGATGCAACATCTGAGATCATCATGTTGGCTTGATCATATAATTCATCATTACCGTATCCGCCAAGAAGACCACCGCCATGATTCCAGAGTATGAGCCCGAAACGCTTTGCAGGATAATTCTCTACGCCATAAGAGATAAATTCTTTTAATGGTGACTGGGCACTCATCTGTTCAAGCGGAAGCTCTTCAAGTAGATCAAGACTTCCATCTCTCATTTCAAAACGCTGAAGCTTATCTGCAGAAACAGCATTGTTGGCCCATTCAGCAGCTCCGCCTGTTTCTATGATGAGATTAACATCATCGCCCCATCTTCCTTCTGCCATTTCCATCAAGTCTCTTGTAGCTGCGCCGCCGGCTTCAAGGCCTGCTTCGCCACCTGACTCCAGGTTTGAACCGATCATGTATACAAGAATTGTGAATGAATCATCTTCGCTTGATGTGTCGATCCACTCAACATCTTCGGATGCACTTTCAGCTGCATTGCTTGATCCGGTAGTGGATGCTTCCACGGATACATTATTTTCAATATCAGGTTCTTTATCATTTTTTGCAGTCTCTACAGGTCTCTTGCCATCAAAATAGCGACTTGCAAGAGCTCCTCCGACAATTCCGATCACTACAAATATAGCAATGAAAGCTGCAATGATCTTGCCAGGCCCTTTCTTTTTCTGTATCTGGGGCTGGTTATACATAGGCGGAACATTGCCCGGATATGTATTATACGGAGGAACCTGCGGCCCTCTCATTTGCTGCATAGACGGACCCTGCTGGTAAGTACGCTGCTGCATAGGTGGAACTTGCTGGTATCCTCCCTGCTGAGCACCCTGTTGAAAATTCTGTTGCTGATACCCCGGCTGTTGATAATTGGGTTGTTGGGTGTTTGGTTGTTGAAAACTTTGCTGAAGATTTGGTTGCTGGCTATTGTTGTTCTGAAAACTCTGTTGATTAAAACCAGACTGCTGACCATTCTGCTGGACCCCCTGCTGAGCCCCTTGCTGCATTTGTGGATTAGGCTGATTATTTGTCGGCTGAGACAAATTCTGTATCGCTGCTCCGCAGAACGGACAGAATTTAAGCCCATCATTAATCAGCTTCCCGCATTTTGGACAAATCATTACTAAAAATACCTCCAATAAAACTTTACAAGTACAACGCAAGAAAAACTATCTTGCTTTTACTTTGAAATAATCTCTAAACAATATACCATGTATTATCGATTTAAACATCATATATATTTGAAAAAATAGGTGGGTGGCGGCTTCTTATAATAAATGCTATAATTCGTTGTATAGGAGTCGTGGAGGGTTATTCAAATGAAGAGAAATAGAATCAGATTAAAGGGACGTCTGCGCACTTTTCTTACGACATTTCTTTACCTGGATATTATATTAATTCTGGTTACATTCCTTGTTTACTTGTTTGGCGGTATTCAGGCAGGGATAATTCTAACTATTTTCACTGTTCTATATACTGTAATAGTTTTTCTAATGTATTTTATGACCAGGCCCATTGTTATAAATGAGCTTATTAGCTTTGCTACGCAGTACGGTCAGATTCAGAAGACACTCCTTAGAGAGATGGATCTTCCAAGCTGTCTTTTGGATGACACCGGCAAAGTTATCTGGTCTAACATAGCTTTTGAAAAGACTGTTCATGAAAAAAAGAATTTCCATAAACCGATCACATCAGTATTTCCATCTGTAACAGCTGATAAATTTCCGGCTATGGATGATGAAGAAGTTCAGTATGACCTTGAGTATGAGAACAACTATTATTCTCTGAGAATGCGCAAGATATCTCTTGAAGAGATGGCCAATAACAGCGATATAATCGAGGCCGGAAGCTATGACGGATATCTTATCATAGTCTACCTCTTCGACCAGACAGCACTTCGTCTTGCAGTTCAGGAAGTTGATGACCAGTCTATGGCAGCAGGTCTTATCTATCTTGATAACTACGAAGAAGCGCTTGAAAGTGTCGAGGAAGTAAGAAGATCACTCCTTATAGCACTTATCGATCGTAAGATCAACAAGTATATTGCAAGCTGTAACGGTATAGTTCGTAAGACGGAAAAAGATAAGTATTTTGTTGTAATGCCCAAGCGTTATTGTAAGGTAATGCAGGAAGCAAGATTTGATATCCTTGAAGAGGTTAAGACTGTCAATATCGGTAATGAGATGGCTGTTACTCTTAGTATTGGTATGGGTGTAGATGGCCTTTCATATTCGCAGAACTATGAGTTTGCACGTAATGCCATAGATCTTGCCCTTGGACGAGGCGGCGATCAGGCGGTTGTTAAGACTCCTGATAATACTATCTATTATGGTGGTAAGAGTCAGCAGATCGAGAAGAATACAAGAGTTAAGGCAAGAGTTAAGGCTCATGCCCTTAAAGAGATCATCACAGCTAATGATACAGTCCTTGTCATGGGACACAGACTTGGCGATGTAGACAGTTTTGGTGCTTCTGTTGGTATTAACCGTATCAGTAAGTATCTGGACAGAAAGTGTCATATAGTACTTAATGATGTTACTAAGTCCATGCAGCCTCTGGTTGATCTTTTTAAGAACAATCCTGAGTATGAGGATGACATGATCATAGGCTCTCAGACAGCGATTGACATGGCTGGCGGCAATGTTGTTCTAGTAGTAGTCGATGTTAATAAGCCGTCTATTACAGAATGTCCTGAGCTTCTTAGATTCTGTAAGAATATCGTAGTCCTTGACCATCACAGACAGGGTACTGAGACCATTGAGAATGCCACACTTTCTTATGTTGAGCCTTATGCATCATCTACATGTGAGATGGTATCTGAGATCCTTCAGTATATCGGTGAGAATGTTAAGGTTAATACAGAAGAAGCTGACAGCATGTATTCAGGTATCATGGTTGATACCAATAACTTCATGCAGAAAACCGGTGTCAGAACCTTTGAGGCAGCAGCATTCCTTAGAAGGAACGGCGCTGATGTTACAAGAGTAAGAAAGCTCTTCAGAGAAGATGCCAACGAATATAAGACCAAGGCTGATGCAGTAAGTCAGGCTGAGATCTACAAGGGAGCTTATGCAATATCTATCTGCAACAGTGAAGATATCGTAAGCCCTACTATCATCGGTGCCCAGGCTGCCAACGAACTCCTTAACATCAAAGGAATCAGAGCAAGCTTCGTATGTACTGAATACCAGAATATGGTCTATGTCAGCGCAAGATCGATTGATGAAGTCAATGTACAGATCGTCATGGAAAGACTTGGCGGCGGTGGTCATATGACCATGGCAGGATGTCAGATGGAAGGCATCACTGTTACAGAGGCTATAGGAGTTATTAAGAAAACAATAGATACAATGATTGAGGAAGGTGAACTTAAATGAAAGTAATTCTTTTGGAAGACGTTAAATCTCTTGGTAAAAAAGGAGATATTGTTAAAGTAAGCGACGGATATGCACACAACATGCTGTTCAAAAAGAACCTTGGTGTAGAAGCTACAAATGCTAACCTTGCAAGACTTAAAGCTGAGCAGAAGCACGATGCAAAGGTTGCAGAAGAAAAGCTCGAAGATGCTAAAGCATTTGGTGAAAAGATCGAGAAGGAACTTATTCAGGTTAAGATCAAGACAGGTGAAGGCGGAAAAGTATTCGGTTCTATCTCAACAAAGGAAATCGCCCAGGCTGCTAAGGACCAGTTCGGATTCGATATTGATAAAAAGAAACTTGTTCTTTCAGATCCTATCAAAGCATGCGGAACATATGAGATTCCTGTAAAGCTTCATCCACAGGTAACTGCAAAAATAAGAGTATCTGTAACAGAAGCATAAGCAAAAAATATTTGGATAGTATATGTTTTCGCAACTTTGAATCAGCAATCCGCATTTACTGCGGATTGCGTAAGAAAGTGAATCTGTAGGTAAATAGGCTAGGCACCGAAGGTGTTCTCAATTGGCCTATTTACATGACTTTTGGAACGAAGTGACAAAAAGTCATAGAATCTCTAAAGAATACTGATTTTTATAAGTTGTGAATCTTAGATATATAAAGGATTAATATGGCAGACGAACAATTTATGGTAAAAAGGGTTCCTCCGCAGAGCCGTGAAGCAGAGCAGTCTGTTGTAGGTGCTATGCTCATGGACAGAGAAGCCATAGAAGTTGCCACGGAGTATATTAGTGGTGACGACTTCTATGATCGCCAGCTCGGAACCTTTTTTGATGCGTGTGTTGAACTGAATAAAGAGGGAAGACCGGTTGACCAGGTTACTCTTCAGGAAAGGCTCAAAGACAAGAACGTGCCCCCTGAGTATGCATCAACCGAATACATAGTAAACCTTGTTGCAGCAGTACCGACATCGGCTAATGTTAAGTACTATGCCCAGATAGTAGCAGAGAAGTCCACACTTAGAAAGCTCATCAAAGTCTGTGAAGAGACTTCATCTAACTGCTATGCAGGAAGCGACAATCTTGAAACGATCCTCAACAATGTTGAGAAGGACGTTTTCAACGTAACCCAGAGAAGGGACAGCGGAGAGTTCGTTCCAATCAGACAGATCGTTGTAAATGCTCTTAACAAGATCGCTACAGCATCCCGTAACACAGGAACTGTAACAGGTATAGCAACAGGATTTACAGATCTTGACTATGATACATCAGGTTTCCAGCCATCAGACCTTATCCTGATCGCTGCAAGACCTTCAATGGGTAAGACAGCCTTTGCTCTTAATATCGCAGAATATATGGCCTTCAGGAACAATGTAACTGCAGCTATATTCTCGCTGGAAATGAGTAAGGAACAGCTTGTAAACAGACTTTTCGCCATGGAATCCCATGTAGAAGCACAAAGTCTTCGAACAGGTAAGATGTCTGATGGCGACTGGGAAGCACTTATCGACAGTGCCGATCTTATAGGCTCTTCCAATCTCATTATTGATGATACGCCAGGTATCTCTGTTCAGGAGATGAGATCAAAGTGTCGTAAGTACAAGATGGAACATAATCTTGGTATTATATTCATCGACTACTTACAGCTTATGTCAGGCGGCGGAACAAGAGGCTCTGAATCAAGACAGCAGGAGATCTCCGACATATCAAGATCTTTAAAGGCTCTTGCAAGAGAAATCAACGTCCCTGTAGTTGCCCTTTCACAGCTGTCCCGAGCTGTTGAGCAAAGGCCCGATCACAGGCCTATGCTTTCTGATCTTCGTGAATCCGGAGCTATCGAGCAGGATGCCGATATGGTTATGTTCATCTATCGTGATGATTACTATAACCATGACACTGAAAAAAAGGGTATAGCCGAGATCATCATAGCTAAGCAGAGAAACGGCCCTATTGGTACTGTTGAACTTCTCTGGATGCCGCAGTTTACAAAATTTGCCAACCTTGAGAGGCATTGATTTTGGGCAGATCGTAAAAATGCTGACTGGCACTAAAAGCCGTTGACAGAGACTGTTAGCAATAATGATAAAAGATATCATGTATACTGTCTGCATCTAAAGTTGACAATTTATATACTAAATGTAATAGATTTGTAACGATAGACGTAGATGATAAAATGTATCAATAGAACAAAGAACACTAAAAAAGCAGGTAAGCATTACGCTTACCTGCTAATTTTTTACTATTAAAATCAGTTTTAATAATTCAGCACGGCATTAAAGCCTTACAGGAATTATCCCTGAGCGATTGCAGATACAGGGCACTGAGCAGCGCATGAACCGCAGTCGATACATGTGTTAGGATCGATCTCGTACTGAGAAGCTCCCTGAGAAATAGCTGATACAGGGCACTGAGCAGCACATGAACCACAGCTGATGCAAGAATCACTAATAACGTATGCCATAGTAAAATCTCCTTCCTTACGAATAGATAAGTAATAATACTAATGAGCTTGCCAACTCATCATTTACTTAGTTGCAATCATAATAGTATATCAAAAAAAGGAATTTAGCAAGTTTGTTAGCTTTTGCTAATGCTGAAGTTATTGGTGCTTATGGATATTGCACATATTAGTGTATGTCAAAAGTTTAAGGATTGTTAATAATTACTCGCGTTGACATTGATTAACCCAAATGATATTATGATATTTGCAGTATTATATGATAATAACGGGCTATTTTGTGCTCATTTCTGGCAAATTTTTTTGCACAAAACGTTATATCAGAAAACTTGCATAGAAATGTGGGATTTTTTACAAAAATCTTTTCATTTCCGGAAACTGTAGATACAGATCAGCACACCAGGTCTGTATTGTAAAAATAAGGTAGGAGGAATAATAATGGCAAGAAACATGAAAACCATGGACGGCAATGAAGCTGCTGCATATGCATCATACGCCTATACAGAAGTAGCCGCCATGTACCCGATCACACCATCATCTGTTATGCCTGAGCATGTAGATGAATGGGCAACTGCAGGAAAGAAGAACATCTTCGGACGTACAGTACAGATTACAGAAATGCAGGCAGAGAGCGGCGCAGCTGGCGCTGTTCACGGATCACTTGTAGCCGGTGCCCTCACATCAACTTATACAGCATCTCAGGGTCTTTTGTTGATGATACCTGATCTTTATAAGGTTGCTGGTGAGCGTCTCCCCGGTGTTTTCAACGTATCAGCTCGTTGCGTAGCTTCACACGCACTGAACATTTTTGGTGATCACTCCGACGTATATGCATGCCGTCAGACCGGTGCTGCAATGCTCTGTGAATCATCAGTTCAGGAAGTTATGGATCTTACTCCTGTTGCTTATTGTGCAGCACTTGAAGGAAAACTTCCTTTCATTAACTTCTTCGATGGTTTCCGTACATCTCATGAAATTCAGAAGATCGCTGTTTGGAGCGATGAGGATCTTAAGGATCTTGCTCCATTTGATGCAATCGACGATTTCAAGAAGAATGCACTCAATCCAAATCACCCTCGTCAGATGGGCTCAGCTCAGAACCCTGATATCTTCTTCCAGACAAGAGAATCATGCAATAACGCTTATACAGCTATTCCTGACATCGTTCAGAAATACATGGATAAGGTTAATGCTAAGATCGGTACTGACTATAAGCTCTTCAACTATTATGGTGCAGCTGATGCTGAAACTGTAATCGTAGCGATGGGTTCAGTTAACGATACAATCGAAGAGACAATCGATTACCTTGAAGCTAAAGGCGAAAAGGTCGGCGTAGTTAAGGTAAGACTTTACCGTCCATTCTGCGCTAAGGCCCTGGTTGATGCACTTCCTGCTTCAGTTAAGAAGATCGAAGTTCTCGACAGAACTAAAGAGCCCGGATCACTTCATGAGCCTCTTGCTCTTGATGTTATCGCATCTCTTAAGGGCACAAAGTTTGAAGCTGTTCCTGTATTCTGCGGCCGTTATGGTCTTGGATCAAAGGATACAACTCCAAACCAGATCGTTGCTGTATTCCACAACGATTCTAAGCCTGAATTCACAATCGGTATTACTGATGATGTTACTAACCTTTCACTTGATGCTGGTGCTCCTCTCGTTACAACACCTGAAGGAACAACCAACTGTAAGTTCTGGGGCCTTGGTGCTGACGGTACTGTAGGTGCTAACAAGAACTCCATCAAGATCATCGGTGATAACACAGACATGTATGCTCAGGCATATTTTGACTATGACTCCAAGAAGTCCGGTGGTGTTACCATGTCTCACCTTAGATTTGGTAAGAAGCCTATCAAGTCAACATACCTGATCAAGACAGCTAACTTCGTAGCTTGCCACAATCCTTCCTATATCCGTAAGTTCAACATGGTACAGGAGATCGTAGATGGCGGATCATTCCTCCTCAACTGCCCATGGTCTGTAGAAGATCTGGAAAAAGAGATCCCTGGCCAGGTTAAGAAGTACATGTATGATCACAAGATCAACTTCTATATCATGAACGGTTCCAAGATCGGTGTTGAAGTTGGAATGGGACCTACAAGAATCAATACAATCCTTCAGTCTGCATTCTTCACAATTACAGAGATCATTCCTAAGGAAGACGCTCTTAAGTTCATGAAGGACGCTGCTCAGAAGACATACGGACGTAAAGGTCAGGATGTCGTTGAGAAGAACTGGAAGGCTATTGATGCCGGTGCAGATCCTAAGAACCTTATCAAGGTTGAGATCCCTGAGTCATGGAAAGATGGCAAGGATGAAGGTCTTGACTTCACAGTAGCTAAGGGCGATCGCAAGGATGTTATTGACTTCGTTAACAACATTCAGGCTAAGGTTAACGCTCAGGAAGGTAACAACCTGAAGGTTTCCGATGTTGCTCCTTATACTGATGGTTCTACACCTTCAGGATCATCCGCATACGAGAAGCGTGGTATTGCTGTTAACGTTCCTGAATGGAACCCTGAGAAGTGTATCCAGTGTACATTCTGTTCACTTGTATGTCCTCATGCAGCAATCCGTCCTGTAGCTATGACAGCTGATGAAGCTGCTAAGGCTCCTAAGGACATGAAGCTTGTAGACCTCAAGGGTATGGATGGATACAAGTTCGGTATCACAGTATCTGCTCTTGACTGTACAGGTTGCGGATCTTGTGCAAATGTCTGCCCTGGCAACATGCAGGAGAAGGTTACTCTTGTTATGGGTGCGCTTGCTAAGAATCAGTGGCAGCAGGAAGGCTTCGACTATGCCGTAACACTTCCTACAAAGACAGACGTTGTAGAGAACTTCAAGTCATCTACAATCAAGGGCTCACAGTTCCTGAAACCTCTCCTTGAGTTCTCAGGCGCTTGCGCAGGCTGCGGTGAGACACCTTATATTAAGCTTGTTACACAGTTGTTTGGTGACAGAATGTACGTAGCTAATGCTACAGGATGTACATCTATCTGGGGTAACTCCTCACCTTCAACTCCTTATACAGTAAACGAGAAGGGTCATGGCCCTGCATGGGATAACTCACTCTTCGAAGACAATGCTGAGTTTGGTTTCGGTATGCTTCTTGCTCAGAACGCTCTGCGTGATGAAGTTAAGGAACAGGCTGAGAAGCTCTCTGACAATGCAGCAGTTAAGAAGTACCTCGATACATTTAATGATGGTGCTACTAATACAGCTGCTACAGAAGAGATGATCGCTGCTCTTGCAGGCGACAACTCCGAAGCTGCAACATTCATCAAGAAGAATGCAGACTTTGCTGCTAAGAAGTCACAGTGGATCTTCGGTGGTGACGGATGGGCATTCGATATCGGATTTGGTGGTCTTGACCACGTTCTTGCATCTGGTAAGGATGTTAACGTTCTCGTTGTAAACACTGAGGTTTACTCAAATACAGGCGGACAGTCATCTAAGGCTACACCTACAGGTGCTGTTGCACAGTTCGCTGCAGGCGGAAAAGAGATCAAGCAGAAGGATCTTGCTTCTATCGCAATGAGCTATGGTTATGTATATGTTGCACAGATCGCTATGGGTGCTAACATGCAGCAGACCATCAACGCAATCAAAGAGGCAGAGGCTTATCCGGGACCTTCACTTATCATCGCTTATGCTCCTTGTATCAACCAGGGTCTTAAGGCCGGCATGAACAAGGTTATGGATGAGGAGAAGAAGGCTGTAGCTACAGGATACTGGGATATGTTCAGATTCAATCCTCAGGCAGAGAACAAGTTCACTCTTGATTCCAAGCCTGCTACAGAGGACTTCCAGAGCTTCCTTGATGGTGAGGTTAGATACCTTTCACTTAAGCTCAAGAATCCTGAGAGAGCTGCTAAGCTCAATGCAGCTGCTGCAGAGCACGCTAAGGAGCACAGAGCTTATCTTGAGAAGCTGGTTGCTCTTTACGGAAAAGATTGATCTTTCGATCATCTGAGAGTTAAACAGATATAATAAAAACCCCATGGCCGATGGCCATGGGGTTTTTTTATATACATCGTTAAATTTTTGAAAGAGTCTGAACTGCGTTATCCTTGATAACTACAGTGAAGTGCTCAGCCAGATAGTGCTCATCTGCTGTATTGCCAATCTCTGTCTGACCGTACTCGGTAAGAAGAGAGCAGATGTTTGCAAATACTGCACTGTCTATGTCACCCTGATGAAGTATCAGGTAGTACTTACCTTTTGCTTCGTTCTTGTAGAGAGTATTTACTCCACAGAACTTGCGATTAACTATTGCTGCGAATTTAGTAACCTCGTGAAGGGAATTGAATGAGAAGATTCTTGATCCCTTTCTGCTTGGAACACCCTTTTTCTTAGGCCCGGATGTTTTCTCTTTAACCTTCTTGGAATCTGACTGTGATCCGAAAGGAGTATCGATGAAGTCGCTCATGTTGCTGTGCTGAAGTCTCTTGAAAAGACTCATCACATCCTCTTCATCATCCTCTTCTTCCTCATCGTACTCGTAGTCTTCATCCTCATCGTCCTCATCCTCGTCCTCTTCATGAACGGAAGGAGCGAAATTGGAGAACCTGGTATCAAGTTCATCCGGATCCTCTACCTTGGTTATTATAAGGACAATACATTCTGAGTTGATGGGAATGGCCTCGATCATAAGCGGAGTATCTTCGGCGTCAAATCCAAACTCTATATTTGCCTGCTGCATCATGTCCTGGAAAAGCTCTTTTGCCTTGTCCGTTCCATATGCAAGCTCAGTAATCTTGAGGTCTCTCTTCGCAAGGTCATCTCTGGTAAGTGTACATCTGATCTGGTGATCGTTTACTTTTTCAATCTTCATGATGCATACCTCCTCTCCTGACTTTGGAATACATAGATATTAAGTGCTTAAATATACTATGTCAATAGGTATATCGTCATTTTCATGGTAAAAACCTACCATCTACATAAAATCTTAAGAATTCTACAAAAAATCTTAAGAAATTTCGACGGTAAATCTTAAGATTTTGCTGTTATCATTGTTTCTTGTGAGGCGCTCCTGCGAGACTTAAGTCCGGAAAGGAGGCGTGATAGGGAAATTTTAAACTTCTATTTTTCTTTTTTCTTACCACTTGGGTAAGATGTCTTAGTAGTTTCAAATATGATTCCCCTAAGAACAAACAACAAACAAAATTCAGACAAACAAAATCTTTTATTTCTACTTAAATTATACCATATTTTGTACGAGTCAAAATATGTAGCGGAAGGATTTGTGGTTGGGCGCTTCTAAATATTAAAATATGTCAACATCAAAAACGGGTATCTGAACTGTTCACTTGAGGAATTTATCACGTGTATTGCCTTTTGGGAATCTGGTATCCGAATGGCGAAAGGAAAATCCATAATAACAATCAACCTTTGCAAAATGGACCCCACCATGCACACCAAGTTAGTTTTAACATAGATTGTTAACAGGATAGGAGTACTTTCATTAATGACGTAAACTTAATAGTCTGTTATAATATAGGGCGATTGTAAAGGAGCTAGGATATGAAGAAAAAGATACTTCCGGCGATTATTATAATCGTCCTTATTTTTATTTTTGCAGGTATTTACGTGGGTCAGGAGATGCTCAAGAAGTACTCCTACAGCACAGAGAAGGCTGATCTTGAGGCCTATTTCGGAGTAGAAGGCGATAATGATGTTCCAATCATTTTAGGCAATGAGAAGATCGAAGAGCACGCTAAGCTCTTTGACGGCTACTACTACATGGATTTTGCTTCTGTTCAGAAGTATCTCAATGACAGATTTTACTACGGAGTAGAGGATGGAACACTTCTCTACACAACGCCCACAGCGGTCATTACAAATGTCATCGGCACAAAGGCCTGGTCCGACAGCGATGGAGGAAGCTCTGAAGAGAGCTACGTGATCTCAAGGCTCGAGGGAGAGACTCTCTACATTGCCCTTGATTATGTAAAGAAATACACAAACTTCTATTATGAAGGTTTCGATAACCCAAATCACATGCAGCTCACCACAAGCTGGGAGGATGAAGAGGTTGCTACCATCTCCAAGAACACTCAGATTCGTATAAGAGGCGGAGTAAAGAGTGAAGTCCTTGAGGAAGTAAAAAAGGGTGACCAGGTAATCGTTCTTGAGGAGCTTGAGAACTGGACCAAGGTTAAGAGCGCAGATTCCTTCATTGGTTATGTCGAGAATAAGAGACTTAAGGATAAGACCACAAAGAGCCCTATCCCTGTTGAGGATTATGTAGAGCCTGAATTTACAGGAATCTCCAAGGATGGCATGGTAAACTTGGGCTTCCACAACATCGGAGGCGTAGCAGGTAATGATACCATAACTGATGTTTTATCAAACGCTAAGAGCCTTAATGTTCTTTGCCCAACATGGCTTGCAGTAACAGGCAATGATGGAACGATCAGAAGCTTTGCGACATCTTCTTATGTCAACACAGCCCATGATAAAGGCCTTGATGTGTGGGTACTTCTTGATAACTTCACCGGTGGAAGTGAAGTTTCATCCCATGAGTTCTTATCACACGCATCCAGCAGAGCAGCCATCATCAGCAAGGCGGTTGAGGAGACACAGGCAGTCGGAGCAGACGGCATCAACCTTGACTTTGAGCTTATTGCAACAGAGGATGGTCAGTCCTTTGTTCAGTTCATGAGAGAGCTGTCCATCGCCTGCAGAAAGGCAGGGCTTGTTTTCTCGGTAGATAACTATGTACCTATGAATTTCAACGATCACTATGATCTTGCAGAGCAGGGCATTTTTGCTGATTACGTCATCATCATGGGATATGATGAGCACTACGGCGGATCTCAGGAGGCAGGTTCCGTTGCTTCTCTTAAATATGTAGAGAACGGTATCATCAAGACACTTGAGGATGTACCTGCCGAGAAGGTCATCAATGCAGTTCCTTTCTACACCAGGATCTGGCGCACCACAGACGGCAAGGTTTCCAGCGAAGCTGTTGCCATGAAGACTGCCAAGGAGTTTATCGCAAACCACAACATCGACATGCAGTGGAATGCAGAGGCAGGACAGAACTACGGCGAATACACACAGGACGGAACCCTGGTTCAGATCTGGATGGAAGATGAGACAAGTCTCGGACAGAAGATCGACTCCATGAGAGCCAACAATATAGCAGGAATCGCAGAGTGGTCACTTGGCATGGAATCCCCTGAAGTATGGGATCTCATAGCTTCATATGTAGGTGGCTGATAAGAATTATGAATACAGAGCTTTATAAGATAGACGAACACAATATTGATGCTGCGGCAAAAGAGATACTGAAAAAGGCCGGAGATATAATAAAAGAAGGCGGGCTTGTTGCCTTCCCTACCGAGACGGTTTACGGTCTTGGCGGAGATGCCTTAAACCCCGAGTCTTCAAAGAAGATCTACGCAGCAAAGGGAAGACCCTCTGACAACCCCCTGATAGTCCACGTGGCAACCATGGAGGATGTGGAGGCAATTGTGGATGAGGTGCCAGAGGCTGCTTACAAGCTGGCAGAGGCCTATTGGCCCGGCCCCCTTACCATGATAATGAACAAGAATGAGAAGGTTCCCCACGAGACCACAGGAGGCCTTGATACTGTAGCAATCCGTATGCCAAACAATGAGATTGCCCTTGAGCTTATAAGACAGTCCGGCGGATATATCGCAGCACCCAGTGCAAACACTTCGGGACGTCCGAGCCCTACCCTGGCAAGATACTGCGTGGAAGACCTCTCAGGCAAGATTGAGATGATCATCGACGGTGGCCAGGTTGGCATAGGCCTTGAATCAACCATCGTGGACCTCACATCAGAAGAGCCCATGATACTTCGTCCCGGCTATATCACTCAGGATATGTTAAAAGAGGTGCTGGGAGAAGTTACAATTGACAGGACCATTATAGATGCAGCTTCGACCGAGAAGCCCAAGGCTCCCGGAATGAAATACAGACACTACGCTCCCAAGGGAAGCCTTACAATAGTTCAGGGAAGCCAGCAGGAAGTAGTAGACTATATAAATGCCAAGGCAAAAGAGGCTATGGCAGAGGGCAAGAGAGTCGGCATCATCGGAACCGATGCGACCAGTACTCTCTACAGTGCAGACGTCATTAAGAGCGTAGGCAACAGAGAAGACGAAGCAACCATCGCCCACGAACTCTTTAAGGTCCTAAGGGAATTTGATGATGAGAATATTGATATCATGTTCTCAGAGTCTTTTGACGAGAGTGGAATCGGCCAGGCGATAATGAATAGGCTTTTGAAGGCCGCAGGCCATAATGTTATAATACTATAATGGAAGGAAGTACAAAGAAATGATAGCTATTGCAAGTGATCACGGCGGATTTGATCTTAAGGAATCAGTTAAGAAGCACCTCACAGAGAGAGGTTTTGAGGTCAAGGATTTCGGAACTTATGACAAGAATTCCTGCGACTATCCTGACTTCGGAAGGGCAGCAGCAGAGGCTGTAGCTTCAGGCGAGTGCGAGAAGGGAATCGTTATCTGCACAACAGGTATCGGAATCTCAATCGTAGCCAACAAGGTTCCCGGAATCAGATGCGCTCTTTGCAGCGAGACAACAACAGCAAGACTTACAAGAGAGCACAACGATGCCAACGTTCTTGCCATGGGCGGCGGAATGACAGGCGAGCTCCTTGGTAATGAGATCGTAGATGTTTTCCTGGATACTCCTTTTTCAGGGCTTGAGAAGCATGCAAGAAGAATATCCAAGATAGAAAAATAATAATTTTAATCAGGAGGATGCGTATGAGCAAAGTAGTAATTATGGATCATCCTTTGATCCAGCACAAGATTGGATTTATCAGAAGAACAACAACAGGAACAAGAGATTTCAGAGAGACCATCAGCGAGATCGCTATGCTGATCTGCTATGAGGCAACAAGAGATCTTAAGCTTCAGGATGTAGAGGTAGAGACTCCTATCTGCAAGACAACAGTAAAGGAACTTAAGGGCAGAAAGCTCTGCGTTGTACCTATCCTTCGTGCAGGACTTGGTATGGTAGACGGAATGCTTACACTTATTCCTACAGCCAAGGTTGGTCACATCGGTCTTTACAGAGATCCCGAGACCTTAAAGCCTGTAGAGTACTACTGCAAGATGCCTGCAGATGTTTCCGAGAGAGAGATCTTCGTAGTTGACCCTATGCTGGCAACAGGCGGATCATCAGTTGCAGCTATCCAGATGCTCAAGGACAGAGGATGCAAGCACATTCACTTCATGTGCATCATCGCAGCTCCTGAGGGACTTAAGGCTATGCAGGAAGCACATCCTGACGTAGACATTTACGTTGGAGCACTTGACGAGCATCTTAACGAGCACGGATACATTGTTCCCGGACTTGGAGATGCAGGAGACAGAATTTTCGGAACAAAATAATAGTAGGATTGTAGCAAATATGGGGGGAGATCATATGAAGCGTGAAGACTACATTTCCTGGGATGAATATTTCATGGGTGTTGCAAAGCTTGCAGCCATGCGTTCCAAGGACCCTAACACTCAGGTTGGAAGCTGCATTGTAAGCGAAGATAACAACATCCTTTCCATGGGATATAACGGCTTTCCAAAGGGCTGCTCTGATGAGGAGTTTCCCTGGGACAGAGAAAGCGATGATGAGCTTTGCACCAAGTATCCGTACGTTACCCACAGCGAGCTTAACGCCATCTTAAACTACCGCGGCGGAAGTCTTGTGGGTGCCAAGATTTATGTATCTCTTTTCCCGTGTAATGAATGTGCCAAGGCTATAATACAGTCCGGCATTAAAACGGTTGTATACGACGATGACAAATACAGCCAGACACCGTCAACAAGGGCATCCAAGAAGATGTTCGACGCTGCCGGTGTGAGATATTATCAGTACACAAGAAGCGGAAGGGCCATCAAGATCACTATCTGACACCATGAATCACAGGAAGAGCTTTTTTGCAAAAGACAATTTCATAACCGGAGTTCTTTTGAAGACGACAGCTCTTTTCTGTGCGGTCATCATGCTCTTTGTAAGCATGCCAATAACTGCAGGCGCCACGGATTCTACCAAGCAGCAGCTTGAGAATGCCAAGAAGGCCAAGGAGCAGACTCAGGGTCAGCTTGAGGATACCAAGGACGACATTGCCGAGATGAACGAGGAGAAATCCTCACTTCAGGGTCAGCTTAACAACTTAAATTCCCAGCTGACTGAGGTTAGTAACAATCTGGAGTCTTTGGAAGAGCAGATCGGCGATAAGGAAACCGAGATCGAGAATACTCTGGCTGAGCTGGAAGCAGCAAGGAACATTGAAGAAGAACAGTATGCTTCCATGAAGAAGCGTATTCAGTTCATGTATGAGAAGCAGAATAACATGATGCTGGGAATGTTCTTCGGAGCCAACAATTTCGCGGATTTCCTTAACAAGAACAACTATATCGAACAGCTTTCGGCCTACGACCGCAAGATGTTTAATGAATACGTTGAGACCAGGCAGCTCATCGAGGAAAAAGAGGCTGTTCTGGAACAGGAAAGAGAGCAGCTTGAGGATTATAAGGTCAAGGAACAGGCCGAGCAGAGCAGAGTTTCAGGTCTTGTTAATCAGACCTCCGGATCCATCAAGCAATATGCCAACGATATCTCGGATGCCGAGGCCAAGGCCCAGGCACTTGAGGACCAGATAAAGGCACAGGAAGCAGACATCAAAAAGCTTGAGGCCAAGCTTGCCGAAGAGATGAGGATGTCCAGACTTGCCAAGAACTCCACCTGGAGAAATATTTCGGAAGTTACCTTTGCCGAGGGAGACAGATATCTTTTGGCAAACCTGATATACTGTGAAGCCGGGTCAGAACCCTACGACGGTATGCTGGCTGTTGGCGCAGTTGTTATCAACAGAGTATTATCTTCAGTTTATCCGGATACGGTGGTGGGAGTTATTTATCAGAACAAGCAGTTTTCACCGGCATCAAGCGGAAGGCTTGCACTGGCACTTGCCGATGGAAAAGCAACAGCAGCCTGTTACCAGGCTGCCGATGAAGCAATGAAAGGTTATTCGAATGTAGGCAACTGCGTATATTTCAGAACGCCGGTGCCGGGACTTTCAGGAATCAACATTGGTGGGCATGTATTCTACTGATCTTTGCCCTCAGCTTTTATAAGTTCTTCAATAGGGGCCGCAAGTGGCTCTATACCATCTGTATAGATTTCATTCAGGAGCCTGTTCAGAGAGAGCAGGCTCTTTTTAAGAAGAGTCTCGTTTATGAGGCGCTTCTCAAAGGCCTCGGACAGCTCGTCCAGGTCCACAACCCTGATCTTACCTGAGGGGTAAACAACAACGTCAGCAAGAAGGTCTATGATATGAAGCTCGTTTTTGGCTTCGTTTAGCTCATAGTCAACCACATCGAAGTACCAGAAGAGAAGTTCACCGTCTCTTTTTAAAAACTTGCTGATCCTGTAGCCTCTGTCCAGGTAAAAACAGGAATAGCCATCGGAAAAATCGCGGCGCTCCTTGATCACGTGCCACTTGGTCACGATCATGGAATCTGTCCGCTTTAGAATAATATCATCCTTAAGTTCCACGCATTCATCCGGGATGAAGCGCCTGCGAAATAGCGTTAAATTATTCATACAAAAATAATATACTAGCGAAAATTGAAAGTCAATTATGCAGGATAAATCGATTAGACTAACAATATTAAAAACAATCTACTTTATAGTAGTTCTTGTCATAGCGATGCTTGTCGTAAGTCACTTCTCCAATGGGGACAATGCAGATATGTCTGCCCCCATGTCTGAGGCCACACTTCCCATGGTAACACTTGTCAGTGGGGACAGAGAGGTAAATCCTCTTCACGGCTACACTTCAGAGATTGATCTAAGCTACCTGCGCGGCACTATAATGCCGATCGGAGCAGCAAGGGATGTTCACTACAAGGTAAATACTTTCGGAAACAAGGTCTGGAATCTGGGCTTTGAAGTAAGGAGCATAGACGGTAAGAGCCTTGTCGAGAACACAGAGATCACGGATTACAAGGAAAACGCTGATTACATCGAAGGCTCTTTTGTCCTGAAAGACCTTATAAATGCAGGCCAGGAGTACATGCTGGTAATCCTCATGGACACTGAGATCGGAAAGGCCAGATACTACTCAAGGTTTGTCTGGACTGAGGACGATTCCAAGTACTACATGGATGAGGAGCTGGATTTCGTTCTGGGATTTTCCGAGGCGACCTTCAGTAAGACGGAGGCCCAGGAGTACACCAAGTATCTTGAGTCCAACGGTGATGGCGACAACACTACCTTCAATAAGGTGAACATTCACTCGAGCTTTAACCAGGTGACCTGGGGAGATATGACCGTTACAAAGCACACTGAGCCGGAGGTTTTTGTTAAGGACCTTCATGGACAGACCGGCATCTACGAGCTCATGTACAGGGTTAACATCAAGGATGGTACGGCCAGCAGGCTCTACAACGTGACGGAGTGCTACAGGGTAAGATATACGTCGGACAGAATGTACCTTCTCAACTTTGAGAGGACCATGAATTATGTGTTTGATTCATCTTCCTATGCGCTTGGAACCAACACTATTGCAATGAATATTTCAAGTCCTGACCTTCAGCTGGTGGAGAGCAGCGGCGGAAGCGCCTTTGCTTTTGTCAGTGAGAACAGGCTTTACATGTTCAACAACTCAGAGAGTAAGCTCGCTTACCTCTTTGGCTTCTACGATACAAATAACGATGACCCAAGGACCAGATGGCAGGATCATTCCATCAAGATCTTGAAGGTGGATGAGGCAGGAAACGTAAGGTTTGCTGTTGCAGGTTATATGAACCGCGGAATCCATGAGGGTGCTGTGGGAATCGCAGTCTATGACTATGATTCGGCCATGAATTCAGTGGAGGAGCAGGCTTTTGTAGAGAGCGTGCAGTCTGCGGAGATCCTTTGTAACTACGTTTCGAACATAGCCTACGCAAGCAGCGCAGATATCTTTTACGTAATGCTGGATCAGAATATTTACGCCATAGACCTGCTTGGCAAGTCTGCCAGCCTCGTGGCTCAGAACATCGGAGCAGGTGAGTACAAGATCTCAAGGTCTGAGAGCACCATAGCATGGCAGAGCGATCTAAAGAGCCTTAAGCTCATGAACCTCAGCAACAGAGTGGAGTCGGAGATAAAGGCCGATCCGGGAGATCACATAATCCTGCTGGGCTTTATGGGAGAGGATCTTGTGTATGGTTTGTGTCATGCATCGGACGTTGGCGTTGATACAATGGGCAATCCTCTTTATGCGATGTACAACATAAGGATTGGTGACCTTGATGGAAACATCCTTGAAAACTACCATCCAAGCGACATTTATGTGACAGGTGTGTCAATCGGAGAGAATCAGATTAAGCTCACCAGAGTTGTAAAGGATGAATCCGGTGAGAATTATATTTCAACCTACGACGATCAGATAACCAGCACACTTAAACCGGAGACCGGAAACAATCTGGTCACAGTGGTCTCTGTAGATGTATTTGAGAAAATTGTTCAGATCACAACAAAGAGTGACATTAAGTCCAAACAGCTAAGAGTTCTTACACCTAACCAGACGCTGTTTGAGGGCAGCAGAAATGTTAAGCCCGATATAGAAAGAGATACCAAGGAAAAGCCCTTCTACTATGTATATGGCATGGATGGAATCAGGGCTATCTATACCAATCCGGCGGATGCGGTCAAACTTGCAAATGATGCGCCGGGCATGGTTGTCGGTGATGATAATGATTATGTATGGCTCAAGGGAAATCTCCTTCGCTCAAACCAGAACATGACCATAACAAGAACCGCCGAGAGCTACGAGGGTATGGATGAGATCAGTTCAACTGCTGTCTGCATCGATCTGATGCTCAGGTATGAAGGTATCAACAGGAATGTTCAGTCACTTCTTGATGAGGGCGAGAGCGTAGTCAGCATCTTAAAGAGCTCGCTCCCGGATGCCCAGATATTGGAACTGGATGGTTGTCCGCTGTCAGCTATGTTATACTATGTCAATCAGGACATACCGGTTCTGGCAATGTTAAATGACGGATCATCGATGCTGGTGATCGGTTTCAATGACCTCAACACGGTGCTTATGAATCCGCAGACAGGTCAGGTTTATAAGTATGGAATGAATGATTCGGACAAGCTCTTTTCCGATAATGGCTACCATTTCATCACTTATATAAAATGAAAGGATAGGCAATGACAGATAACAGAAACGACGATCTCGATTTCAGAGAGGTCAATGAAGAAGGGGAGAAGCTGACATCTGATGAGAAAGCAGATGTTAAGGATACTTCGGATAAGGATTCTTCAAATGATAACAAGACAGAGCAGCCTCAGTACGAGGATGTGTGCTTTGTCTGCAGAAGGCCTGAGAGCAAGGCGGGCAAGATGTTCCACCTTCCCAACAATATATGTATATGTGATGACTGCATGCACAAGACCATGGAAGCAGTCAGCCAGTTTGATTACAATAATCTCTTAAATAACCCGAATCTTATGAATGAGCTCAACAAGAACTCAGGAGGCTTTCCTAACTTCGGATTCTTTAACATGGATGGGCTTAATGGCGGAAATAACTTAGGCGGCGGAATTCCCAATTCACAGAAGATCAAGAAAAAGAGTGAGAAGGCTGAAAAGCCCGTTATCAACATCAAGGATATTCCCGCTCCTCACAAGATAAAGGCCAAGCTCGATGAATACGTCATCGGACAGGATAAGGCCAAGAAGGTCATGAGTGTTGCTGTTTACAACCACTACAAGAGAGTTGCGACAGACACTATGGACGAGATCGAGATTGAGAAGTCTAACATCCTGCTCCTTGGACCTACAGGAAGCGGTAAGACATATCTGGTCAAGACACTGGCAAGGCTCCTTGATGTGCCTCTTGCCATAGCTGATGCCACATCACTTACAGAGGCCGGATACATCGGTGATGATATCGAGAGCGTAGTAAGTAAGCTTCTGGCAGCAGCCGGCAACGATGTAGAGAAGACCGAGCACGGTATCATCTTCATCGACGAGATAGACAAGATTGCCAAGAAGAAGAACACCACATCCCGTGATGTCAGCGGAGAGTCCGTTCAGCAGGGAATGCTTAAGCTCCTTGAGGGCTCCAATGTGGAAGTTCCCGTAGGCGCCGGCAGCAAGAACGCCATGGTTCCTCTGGCAACCGTTAATACCAGAAATATCCTCTTTATCTGCGGAGGTGCATTCCCGGATCTTGAGGAGATCATAACCCAGAGACTCAACAAGCAGACTTCCATCGGATTTGACGCCGACCTTAAGGACAAGTACGAGAATGATCCGGATATTCTTACCAACGTAACCATTGAGGATCTCAAGAAGTTTGGTATGATCCCGGAGTTCCTGGGAAGACTTCCTATCATCTGCACACTGCGTGCCCTTGATAAAGACATGCTGGTTCAGATCCTGAAGGAGCCCAAGAACGCTATCCTTAAGCAGTACCAGAAGCTTCTTGCGCTTGATGAAGTTGATCTTAGATTTGATGATTCCGCTCTTGAAGCTATTGCCGAGAAGGCTATGGAAAAAGAGACCGGAGCGAGAGCTCTTCGTGCGATCATCGAGGAGTTCATGCTGGATATCATGTATGAGATTCCCAAGGATGAGAACATCGGTCGCGTGACCATCACCAGGGACTATATAGAAGGAAAGGCTTCGCCGATCATTGAGATAAGGGGCGAGAGCGTACCAAAGCTCCCGAAACTTAATACAGAAGAAGCAAAAGAAGTATAAAAAAGAACCCCGTTAAGGGGTTCTTTTTTCGTCAGGGGCGTTTCAGTTTACTCAAATGTCACAAACGTTCCAGCCTTGCCCTTAAGCGCATCCCCAACAGTACTAATGGATGTGATAAGAACCGAACCATTGTGGTTTGCCTCAAGGAACTCAATAGCTGCCTCAACCTTAGGAAGCATATCAACCTCACCGAACTCACCGGCAGCGATATACTCTTTTGCCTGAGCAACGTTCATCTTAGTTATGGGCTCTTCCTCAGGTGTCTCGAAATTCTTATAAACATAAGGCACTGAAGTAAGAATAATGAGTCTGTCGGACTTAAGGTCTGCAGCGAGCTTGCCGGCGATGGCATCCTTCTCGATGACTGCAGATGCGCCCTTAAGAACATGACCCTGCTGGATTACAGGGATTCCGCCGCCTCCGCAGCAGATGACTTCCTGGCCGGCGTCAACCAGTGCTCTGATTGCGTCGATCTCAACGATGTCGATGGGCTTAGGCGCTGCGATTATTCTGCGATAGCCGTTTCCTGGCTCTTCTCTTACAAAATTACCCTTCTTTATCTCAGTATCCGCATCTTCTTTGGACATGTTCCTTCCGATGGCCTTGGTTGGCGCATAGAAAGCCTCGTCATAAGGATCAACGGTAACCTGAGTCAGAATGGTGCTGACAGGAGTTGAAATACCGCGGCTTGAAAGCTCTGTCTTTAGTGAATTCTGAATATCGTATCCGACATAACCCTGGCTCATGGCGTTACATACGCACATGGGAGCGGGAGTGTAGTCGATATAGATCCTGTGAAGCTCAGTCATTGCCTTGTGGATCATGCTGACCTGCGGACCGTTAGAGTGGGTGATCACCAGCTGATATCCGGCTTCCACCAGATCTGCCAGAGCCTTTGCTGTGATCTTGGTAGCTGTGAGCTGGTCGTTTGTTGTCACGCCCAGTGCCTCGTGACCAAGGGAAACTACTGCTTTGATGTTATCCATTTCATCCTCCTATGAGCTTTTTAGATAAAAACATTTTAGCTTATCGATATAATATGTGCAAAATGATGATTGAATTTCTCACAATAGAATTGTAATATATAGCCTTGTCGGTAACTCGTTAATTTTTGTTTGCCATTTTTATTGGCGGATCGGAAATATATGAAGAAAACAAATACCAAGGACCTTACAGTCGGCAATCCCATGGGCCTTATCTTTGGCTTTGCCCTGTCGCTCTTTTGGGGAATGCTGTTCCAGCAGCTCTACAATATCATAGATACAGCTATCGTCTCATGGTTTTTGGGAAAAGAGGCTTACACCGGCGTAGGTACTACCGGAGCCATCAACTTCCTTATAATGGGATTCTGCATGGGAGTCTGCAACGGTTTTGCCATCCCCGTAGCTCAGAGATTTGGGGCAAAAGACCTAAAGAGCATGCGCAAGTTTGTATCCCATGCCATTATTTTATGCGTTATTCTGGCATCTGTCATGACATTTTTTGTCAGCATATTCTGCAGACAGATCCTCATTGCTATGCATACACCAACAGACGTTCTTGACTACGCCTACAAATATATCCTGGTAATATTCCTTGGAATACCTGTTACATATATGTACAACCTGCTCTCGGGTATCATAAGAGCTCTTGGCGATTCCAAGCACCCGGTGCAGTTCCTTATCATAGCATCTATTGTGAACATCGGTCTTGACCTTCTGTTCATCATACCTCTTAACATGGGTATCACAGGTGCTGCCCTTGCAACGGTTATATCCCAGGGACTTGCGGGAGTTCTGTGTCTTATCTTTATTATCAGAAAGATTGAGATACTGCAGCTATCAAAGGAGGATTGGGTTTTGGACGGTTCACATTTCCTTATCCTGCTTAACATGGGGCTTCCCATGGGACTTCAGTATTCAATCACTGCAATTGGAAGCGTGATCCTTCAGACTGCCATCAACGGACTTGGCGTAGATGCAGCAGCTGCAGTTACAACAGCCGGTAAGGTAGGAATGTTCTTCTGTATTCCTTTTGATGCCCTTGGTTCAACCATGGCAACCTACGGCGGACAGAACGTCGGAGCCAAGCAGCTCGACCACCTTCAGAACGGCCTTATTGCAGCCATCAAACTGGGATGTGCTTATTCACTTATAGCTTTTGTGGTTCTTTACTTCTTCGGAAGAAGCTTTGCAATGATATTCCTGGAGGCAGGAGATGTGGCTTGCCTTGATAATGCTCATCTCTACCTGATAATAAACAGTGCCTTCTATATACCGCTGGCTCTTGTAAACATCGTAAGATTCCTAATCCAGGGAATGGGATTCTCACTCTTTGCAGTACTTGCCGGAGTGATGGAGATGATCGGAAGAACCATTGTTGCGGTGGTTTTGGTGCCTATATTTGGATTCCCTGCCCTTTGCTTTGCAAGCCCCATAGCCTGGGTCCTTGCGGATGCATTTCTGATTCCGGCTTATATTTCTGTGAAAAAGAAACTTGCCCGTATCTTCAGGGGACAGGTGGAAGTCTACTAAACAATTCGGAAACGCTTTGTGGCGTTTCCGATTTTTTTATGAATAACTTGCGAGAAAACCCCTTCCGACAAAATCGGATGTGGGATGAATCGCCTTTACACGAACAACTGTTCGCGATAGAATAAATATATCGGAACCTTGAAAACTGTATATATGGGGTTGCACCACGAATCAACAAACCAAGAACCTGTGGTGCGTAAAATATACAAGGTGTTAGTTCCCACGCGCCACAAGCGCACTAAATAACATTTTAAGTATGCCGAAGGGCTTTGCCCAACGGAGTAGCGGCACAGTGAACGTGCCTTACTATATCACTTAGATATTGTAGAAACCATTTCCGATGTTATCGGTGGTGGTAGTTCATTCATTGATATGAGTTGTCATGTGCGGATCAAGATCGGGATTGATCTTGGTGATCCTTCGGTCATATGTCATAAGACCGTTCACCTCTTCCTCAACATCGCTGACCTGCGTATATACAGCTCCGCAGAGGACCTTTGGCATAAGAGGTTTCATGCTTGCGTTTATAAGATTGTAATATGCGACACCCAGAGATTCGAGGATG
>JAEEGH010007118.1_pt1 | contig 27063 bp, 20 predicted proteins | sample 9134181 | NCBI WGS metagenome assembly JAEEGH01 (sample SAMN16246544, study PRJNA631951) | gut metagenome | biome: gut microbiome; feature: rumen; material: DP-attached | host: Bos | place: Iran: Karaj | collected 2018-10 | reverse complement strand
AGCAGGAGGTGCAGCTGGCGGGCCGCATGCGGTGGGCCGTCAACATCGGCCTCAAGGAGCTCTCCGACCAGATGGACATGACGGCGCAGAACCTCTTCGTGCGCGCCAACCAGCAGTGTTTCAGCCTGGTGGACGGGCGGATGGAGGTCGACTACGCCAACCTCTGCGTCAGCGCCGGGTCGGTGGCGCCGGTGGCCATCACGGAGTGGGGCGTCGACGCGGACAACGTGCTGGAAATCAGCTTCGAGAAGAACCCGTTGCACCTGTCGTGCAGCCAGTTCGACAATGTCTATGTCTGGGTGTGGTGTCCCGAGGCGGGAGTGGGCTATCTGGCCAACGCCGTCTACCGCCGCATGAAGCACCTGAGCACCGTGCTGCCGCAAATCATGGCGGGCAAGGAGGTGCACGTCTACGCCTTCGTGCAGGACGAGCGCGGCCGCTGCTCGAACACCGCCTACGGCGGCTCGAACCTGCAGCAAGAGACTGAGGGTGAGGAGCAAAGCATCGACATGGAAGTCACCGAGGCAAATACGCCCTGCGGCGTCTCTACCGACGGGACAATGGCCGACAGGGATGAGACTCGACAGCGAGGGAGGCCGTTTTTATAAAAATTTTCTACTATATTAAATTATTTTGTTACTTTTGCATTTTCTTTTTCGAGAGGAACTATGATCGTAAAACTCTATAACGGGAATCCCAACGTGCGGGAAGTGAGGAGGATAGCCGACACCTTGCGTGACGGTGGCATCGTCATCCTGCCCACCGACACGCTCTATTGTTTCGCCTGCAGCATGGAGCACAAGAAGGCCGCCGAAGCCATTGCCCAGCTGAAAGGCTACAAGCTGAAGCAGGCCAAATACTCAATGCTCTGTGCCTCGCTGAGCCAAGCCTCGGAATACGTCCGCGCTATGGACAAAGAAACCTTTGCATTGCTGAAATCCTCGCTTCCAGGACCTTACACCTTCATCATGGAGGCCAGCGGCAGCGTGCCCCGCAACTATCAGAATGCCAACAAGACCATCGGCATACGAGTGCCCGAGAACGACATCGCGCGCGCCATCATCGAGGAGGTGGGCTGTCCGCTCATCGCCACTTCGGTGCGTCCCCTGGGCGAAGACGACGAGCCCGAGAACTACTGTGACCCAGAACTTATCCACGACCGCTTCGGGTCGCGGGTCGACCTCGTGGTCGACGGCGGCATTGCCGACGCCGAGCCCTCGACAGTGGTCGACTGCTCGGACGGCATCGAGGTCGTCCGCCAGGGTAAAGGAGAGCTAAACCTATGAAAATCACGATTAACAACGGAGGGTCGTTCTACAACGGGCAGGCGGGATGCTTCACACGCCTGATGCTGCTGATGATTGCCGTGATGGTGGGCGCCTGGCTGCTGCCGGGAGTGGAGGTAAGCTCCTGGGGTTCGGTGCTGCTCACCGCCATCGTCATCTCGCTTCTCAACAACATCATCCGTCCCGTCCTCATCGTCATCACCCTGCCGGTGACGGCCATCACGCTGGGTCTCTTCCTCTTTGTCATCAACGCCCTCATCATCCTCATGGCCTCCGAGCTGGTGAAGGGATTCCACGTCGACACCTTCGGCTCGGCCCTGCTCTTCAGCCTTGTGCTGATGGGCGTCAACTACCTGCTCGAACTGCCCAACAAGTACCTCAACCGCAAACCGTTGCAGCAGCAACCGCAGCAGCAGGACGACAATACCGACGACGAAGGATTCACCCCTTACGAAGAAATAAAAGACTGAAATATGAAACAGATTATCAAAGCCGCCGACCTCGAGTTGGCCGTGAAAGAAGCTAAAAAACAAAATCTCGAGATAGGCCTTGTGCCCACCATGGGTGCCCTCCACGAGGGGCACCTCTCGCTCATTGAGCGCGCCCTCAAGGAGAACGACTTCGTCGTGGTCTCCCTCTTCGTCAACCCCATCCAGTTCAACAACAAAGAGGACCTGGAGAAGTACCCCCGCACCATCGAGGCCGACCTCGAGCTCATCGCCGGCCTCATCGACCGCATGGAAGGCCGCAAGGCCAAGGAGCTGCTGGCTTTCACCCCCACGGTGGAGGAGATGTACCCCCAGGGCGAGCCCAAGGAGGTCTACCACTTCGGTCCCGTGGAGGAGGTGATGGAGGGTCCGCGCCGTCCGGGCCACTTCTCCGGCGTCGCCGTGGTGGTGCGCCGCCTCTTCGACCTCGCCCAGCCCCGCCGCGCCTACTTCGGCGAGAAGGACTACCAGCAGATTGCCGTCATCCGCGCCCTGCTGGAACAGATAAAGTATCCCATCGAGCTCGTCCCCTGCCCCATCGTGCGTGCCGACGACGGCCTCGCGCTCTCCAGCCGCAACATGCGCCTCTCCCCCGCCGCCCGCGCCATCGCCCCCACCATCAACGCCACCCTCGAGCAGGCCGCCGAGATGGCCGAGTTCGAGGATGTCGACGACGTGAAGGAGTGGGTCCTCGACACCCTGGCCTCGTTCCACGAGGTGAACCCCTCCCTCTGCCCCGACGGACTGAAGTTCGAGCCCGAATACTTCGAGATCGTCGACGCCCGCACCCTCCAGCCCATCGAGAACTGGGAGGCCGCCGGTGACCTCGGCGCCGTGGGTTGCATCGCCGTCTGGCTCGACGGTGTGCGCCTCATCGACATCGTCAAGTTCTGAAAAAAACTGTTAAATTTTACCCCGCTTGTAGAGATTTGTCTTTTTCTCTGTTATAATAGTATATAGAGACCGAAAAACATTTTGTCCTATGAAACCGTCATACCGAGGGAAAAACATCTGCAAGCAGCTCAAGGCCGTGCGACAGCACATCGCCGAGGAGAACAACATCCCGCTGGAGCTGCGGGAGTGCACCTACGAGGGGCCCTGCCGCGGCACCTGTCCGCGCTGCGAGGCCGAGGTGCGCTACCTCGAACAGTCGCTGGCCTGCCGCCTCAAACTCGGCAAAGCCGCCACCGTGGCAGGCCTCAGCCTCTCACTGGCGGCCTGCAACACCAATCAGAACGGCCCTCTGGTGAACGCCGACAGCCTGCCGTCCGACGAAGTCTTCGAGGAGCTGGGGCCCGACGACTCCCTCATCCCGCCGCCTCCTCCCTACCCCGACTCACTCCTTCCCGAACTCGAAGGCATCGTGGAGTTCGGCGACCCGAACTACCCCGAGGAGTTCCCCACGCCCAAGAGCTCCTCCGCCGACCCCTTCTACGACGGCTACTATTCCGACCCGCCCGTCAAAGCGGAGTTCCCCGGCGGCCAGCAGGAGCTCTCCCGCTGGATCGAGCGCCACATCCGAATCCCGTCGCAGCTCCAGGAAAGCGGCGTGGTGGGCGAGGTGGTGGCGGCGCTGCGCATCGAAAGCGACGGCCACGTGTCGGGCTACCGCATCCTCAAAGGCCTCGAGGGCTGCAACAACGAAGCCCGTCACCTCATCAACACCATGCCCCAGTGGAAGCCCGCCGGCATCCCCGGCAAAGGACCCGTGGCGTCGATCGTCACGGTGACGATACCCTTCATGGCGCTGGCCGTCGCCACAGGCGATCTCCAAGTAATCGATTATGGCTACGAAGTGGGCGAGGCTATCGAAGAGGGCGAGGAGTCCTGGTATGTGGTTGTGGACGAAGAGCCGCAGTTCCCCGGCGGGATGGACGCCCTGTATGCTTTCCTGAAAGAGAACATCCGCTATCCCCAGCAGGCCAGAGACAACGGCATCACCGGCAAGGTCTATGTCACCTTCGTCGTGGAGAAGGACGGCAGCATCACCAAACCTCTCCTCCTGCGTGATATCGGTGGAGGATGCGGCCAAGAGGTCATCCGCGTGGTGAAGATGATGCCACGCTGGATTCCAGGCATGCACCACGGTGAAGCGGTGCGCGTGCAATTCAACATTCCGGTGAAATTCACCCTGCCCGACGAGTAAAAAAGGGGCCACAACCGAAGCCGAAGATGAAATTTTTAGAACCGGCAAACATTTGTAATTTTGCACTTTAAGCATAGCAACGGATGTCCGATTGAAAAAAAATTTTGTCAGTTCCAAAAAAGGTTGTACCTTTGCACCCGTTTTTGAGAGAAAAAAAATACCGATTGTCCTATGGTGTAACGGTAGCACATCTGACTCTGGATCAGCTTGTCTTGGTTCGAATCCAGGTAGGACAACAAGAAGCACCCCACAAAGGGTGCTTTCTTTTTTTTGCATGTGTAAATATTTTTGTATATTTGCACAAGTAATTATTTATGTTTTTAGAGCATCGAGCATATATAATCAATTGATTTCCAACACTATCACATCCCCATACAAGTCCTTATACGCTCTATTTTGCCAAAAACAACCTCACTTGTGCTGAGAATGAAATAATTTCCCTGCTCAAGGCAGTTTTATATATAATGAAATAGTAATATTAAGTTTCAGGTCATGAAAAGATTATTGTTGCCTTTGTTCTTGATGATGGTAGCGCAGGTGACGAAAGCGCAGTTGGGGTGCGAGACCATCAGCAGCCTCCCTTATTATAATGATTTCGAGAATGAGCCCCATTACTCGATAGGAGGGACGTCGATGTGGAATGCTTTCCCCGAATGCTGGACGCGTATCAACGATGGCACGTCAAGCGCCTATTACCCATATATTACCAACGAGAGAGAGAATGTTATCAATGGCAGCAAGAGTATGAGTTTTCAGCATTACGGCTACGCAAACAATGAGTACGCCGTGCTGCCAGCTGTAGAGACGAACTTACTCGGCCCGATTTCTAACCTTCATATCTCATTTTATGCAAAGGGGACGGTCTTGTCGGCACCGTTTCCCATGTTTATCGTGGGAGTGATGGACTCTCCCGACGACACCTCCACATTCGTGCCTGTAGACACGGTATATCTTACCCTAAATGCCACGTTATATTCTGTGAGTTTTGCCAACTATACCGACACTGGCAGGTATATCGCCTTCCGCTGTCCGCGCATCCCTTCACAATTCGGTGCATTTCTCGACGATGTCTATCTGACCGATCAATGGTGCCAACCTCCGGCAAACCCGACAGTCACCGCCTCTCACAACGCGGTATCGTTGAGCTGGGAAGGGAACGGGGGCAGCAGTTTCACCATCGTACTAAACAGTAATATAGTCGCTGGGGTTACTGACACATTCTATACCTTTTCGGGTCTTACGGAAAACACAGAGTACGAATATGCTGTCGCTGCCGAGTGTGGGGGAGAGACCAGCCCTTGGTTGAGAGGCAGCATACGGACCGAATGCCGTCCGCTCAGCTATGTAGACCTGCCCTATACTGAGGATTTTGAGGCATACAGCTACGGCTACCATGTTTGGGACATCAGCCCCTGCTGGCGTAAAGGTGACTCCCGACCGACGGTCAACTATCCATACCCTGTAAATTGCGTGGTCGACAACGACACGGTGGGTCTGAGTATGGGCTCCTCGAGCACAGCCTACGAGTGGGCCGCACTGCCGCGGGTCGACGACGACGTGCAGGTCGAGAACCTGGAGTTCGACTTCCTCATCATACGCAGCACCCAGACAAACTACATAAGCCGTCTCGTCGTGGGCGTCGTCTCCGACATCCTGGCCTTCGAACAATCCGGTTTACAGACATTCGTCCCCGTCGACACGATAGATGTCAGCAACGAGGCAATCAACTCCATACATCCTGTCGCCGTGAGGTTTGAAAACTATTCGGACAGCGGCAAATACATCACCTTCCTCGCCCCACAGCTGCCCGACAGTTTGCCATCGTCGACTAACAATAGTTTCATCATTGACAATGTCGTCCTCAAGGTGGCGAATCCCTGCCCGTCACCGCAGCACGTCAGCATAACGCACACCACACACAACAGCGTTTCGGTCATATGGGACGGCGTGGTCGGCTCCGACAGCAACCTTGTGCTGATCGGCACACCGGGAGCTGACATCAGCTCCTTCACCCTGCATTATGTACACGGCAACAGCATCACCGTCAACGGCCTCTCCCCCAACACCGAATACGAGCTGCTGGTGCAAGCCGACTGCAGAGAGGGGCTGAGCGACCCCTCCTATCCTGTGCGGTTCCACACGCTGTGCGCCCCCCTCGCCACACTGCCTTTTATGGAGGACTTCGAAAGCGTCAATGGAATCGACGGCACCTATTCGCGGGTCAACAATCTGCCTCCCTGCTGGCTCTACTACAATACCGGCTACCCCCTGAACGTCAGCGGCGGTCCTATTGTGTACACCGATAATCCGTACACTGTGTACTCCGATCAGTCGTATGTATACAGCGGTGCCAACTCCATGTTGTTCAACGGCATGAACCAATACGCCATCATGCCGCTCACCGACGCATCCGCCCATCCTCTTTCTTCCTTGCAAGTGTCGTTTTGGACAAAGAGCCTCCGCGTCAACAACTCAGGACGCACAGCGTATGTCACCGTAGGCGTGATGAGCGACCCCAGAGACACCTCCACCTTCGTGCCGATAAGGCACGTCACCGTCTCCGGCTCTATGCTCTTTGAGCGTTTCACAATAGGATTCGCCAACTACGACGGTCCTCACGGCCACGTGGCGCTCAAGTCGGAGTCATCCAATATGTTCGTTGTCGACGACATCGTCCTCGAGGAGATACCCAACCTATGTCCTCCTATCAGCGCCATACACACCATAGCCACCACCTCCGCCGCTCACCTGACGTGGGAGTTCAACACCGAGTTCGGCACCCCCACAAGCTTCGAGGTCAACTACCGCAATGTCGAAGACACCACTCTCTCCACCGTCGTCACCTACCAGCCGGAGCTGCTGCTGACAGGCCTCGCCCCCGACAGCTCCTATTGGCTGTCGGTGGCGGCCGAATGCGGAGGCTTGAATGGCGGGGCCGACACCATTGTCTTCAGCACCCAAGAACTGCCTTGCTCCAGCTGGGATACCATCGCACGCTCGGCCGACACCCTCGTGCTGGGCAACCCCGGGACAGCCACCAACACCCAGTATCCTGTCTTGGCGAATGCTCCGTTCTCCATAGTGCAGCATCTTTTCCTGGTGTCGGAGATACCCGCCACAGGTCCGACAACGCTGACCGGAATCGGCTTCGACTATGCCGACAATCAGCCCTACCAAATCGGCAGCTGTGAAATCTATCTGTCTCACACCCCAAGTGCCGATTTGTCGAATGTCACTAACCCTAACCTTCTCGCCACAGGACAGTTGGTCTTTTCCGGCACACTATCTTTTGCCACAGAAGGCTGGAACTACATCCCATTCAACCAGGACACCTTCGAATACGACGGCACCAGCAACCTGAGTGTGACAATTGTCAAAAACAATGGTGTGGCTATCCCTACGCCCCGTTCATTCCGCCAGGAGAACACCCCGGATCGCATCGTGACCCGATGGGCCGGACGGCCCTATCGCAATGTGCCATACTCGCTGGGCACCACCAATCTCAATATGCGCAGCAACACGCGCCTCATCACCGGCGGCCGGGATATCTATTGCACAGGTAGGGCCACCTGCATCCCTCCCGTCACACTTGTCGACACAAGCGTCGCGGGCATCGTCAGACTTTTGTGGATTCCCGGCTATCACGAAGCATCGTGGGATGTCGACTATCGCCTCGTCAACCCTACCGACACCGGCGAATGGGTCAATGTAGCCACCGAGACCACCGCCACCGAGCATCTCTTCTCCGTTGCCGACCTGGAACCGGGCTCCATCTATGAGCTCCGTGTCACCGCCAACTGCACCGACACCCTCCTCTCCTCGTCGGTCACCATCACCACACCTTGCATACCCCTCAGCATCCCCTTCCATTACGGCTTTGAGGGTTTGCCCGTCGGCGGCAACAGGGTGCCTGCCGACATACATTGCTGGCACCACATCAACGACGCCACCCTCTACAATGGTCACCCCACCATTTCCGGCGGAGGCCACACGGGTAACCGGGGACTGGGCTTCGGTGTCTCTGCAAGCACCTATTTCTGCAACTACCAGGCCATCGTCCTGCCTCCGGTAGATGTCAATACAGACGCCATCAACGCATTGTATCTCAACTTCTGGGCGAGGTCTTCGACCCGCAATGACGACCCGGTGCTCATTGTGGGCGTGATGACCAACCCGAACGACATCAACACCTTCCAGGCGGTCGACTCCGTCTTCATCGACCCCGCCATTCGCGTATGGGACAGGTATGAAGTCTCGTTCGAGAACTACAACGGCGACGGGCAGTATATCGCCATCCGTGCCAACCGTCCCTCGTTGGCCGATTGGACTGCCACCATCGACGACATCACCATCAGCTATGAGCCGATGTGCCACCGTGTGGACAATATCCGGTTCCGCGACGTCACCCCCGACAGCGCCACCGTCTACTGGACAAGAGGCGGCAGCGAGTCGGCATGGGAGCTCACCATTGGCGACAGCATACACTATCTCACCGACACCTCCTTCAATATCCACGGACTTGAACCCGACTCGGTGTATACCGTCAGCATCCGTGCCATCTGCGGCGTAGGCGACACCAGCAGCTATTGGTCCTCTTCGTTCCATACCCCCTGCTACCTTCTCAGCAATCTCCCACTTATCAACGACTTCGAGAATACGCCTTACTACTCTCTACACAACACCTCCTATGTCGAGGCCTTCCCCACCTGCTGGAAGCGTGTCAACAACCTTCCCTCCAACAATAGTTACAACGGTCGCCCATACATTAAAAATACGGGCACAAGCGGCATTCACGGCAACAACAGTATGTATTGGGAGTTGACCACCGAATACAAAAACTTATACGTTGTGCTGCCTCCGGTAGACAAGAGCGTTTACAATACCCGTGACCTATACTTGATGTTCTACGCCCGGACCTTGAACAACAGCGAAACAAGAGGCTCTTATGTCATCGGCGTGATGGACCACGACGGCGATACCGCAAATTTCGTACCGGTCGACACAATCACTCCTGCACGCGAAGTTACGCTCTACACAGTCAGCTTAGCTAACTATAGCGGCACAGGCAACTATATCGCCATTCGCGGTTCTATACCGAGCTACGGTCGCGAGCTGTTGCTCGACGATATTGTGCTCACCAACCATCTGTGCTACCCCGTAGCGCACCTCAAAGCCTCCTGTACCGACACCTCGGTAACCCTTGTTTGGAGCCCCGAGGGCAACAGCAGTTTCACCGCCGTCCTCGGCAACGACACCATACGGGGAGTCACCGACACCTTCTACACCTTCCACCCCCTCTCCAGCAACACCCTCTACAACTATGCCGTCGCGGCCGAGTGCATAGGGTTCAACGGCCTCTTCCAGACAGGGAGCATCCAGACAGAATGCCCGCCGCTCACCTACGACGACCTGCCATTTAGAGAGGACTTCGAGAGCTACGCGTATGGCTACGAGGAAGATATCAATCCCTGCTGGCGGAGGGGCTCGGTGCCATCCCGCATCTCGAGCAGGCCGCACGCCACACATACGTATATCGGCGAGGATACCGTAGGATTCAATATGAGTTCCGGTTCGAATAACTACCGCTGGGCAGCCCTGCCGCGCCTGAATAATTCGATTGACATCACCGGCCTGGAGGTGAACTTCCTTATCGAGCGACCCGGCAGTGGCGTTAGTCCGATTCCATCCTCGCGCCTGATTGTAGGTGTTGCCGAGGATGTCACCTGGTTCTCGGGGTACTTGCCTGCAGCCAGCATGGAGCATTCCGTTCCCTCGCATGCCTACACCTATTCCGGCTTTGTGCCTGTCGACACCGTCGACCTCAGCGACGAGCCCGTCGCCTCGCTCCATTCTGTCACCGTAAGGTTCGTAAACTATACGGGCAGCGGCCGCTACATCGTCTTCTATGCCCCTTCGCCCGGAAGCGACACTTTGCCCAGCAACAGCTTCGCCCTCGACAATATCGAACTGAGGCTGTCGAGACCCTGCCCCACTCCCGAGCATGTCCGCGTAACGCGCACCACTGCCGACAGTGTCTACGCCTCTTGGGATTGCGGCCTCCATCCCTGTGGAACCGCTGGCAACGCCAACCCCGACCAGTGGCTCGTCTATGTCGGCGCACCGGGATTCGACATCGGCAGCGTCGCACCTCTTGTCTTCTACGACAACAATGCCTTCATCGGCGGCCTCAACCCCAACAGCGACTACGAGCTGGTGGTCGGCGCCAGCTGTGGCGGCGCCGAGGGCTACCCCTCTTACCCCGTATCGTTCCACACCCTCTGCGGCCCTCTTGTCACGCTGCCCTTCGTGGAGGACTTCGAGAGCGTCAGCGGCATCCCCTCCTACGACACATACTCGCCCGAGAACACGCTGCCCGACTGCTGGCTCTATTATAACAACTGTTATGGCGGTGGCCCCTGGGTACACAACGACGCCACCTACGCCCATGGCGGCACCAACGCTTTGCGCTTCCATGCCCCCTGTCCCTCTTCCGACCAGCTCGCCATCATGCCCCTCACCGATTCAACACTCTTCCCTGTGTCGAGCCTGCAAGTGTCGTTCTGGATGCGCACGGCCCACTTCTATTACAACTCGTTCATCGTCGTGGGCGTCATGAGCGACCCCACCGACACCGCCACCTTCGTGGCTGTCGATACCGCCCATATCGTTTCCCTTGGCGACTACTCCCACCACACCGTGCGGCTGAACCGCTACTTCGGTCCCCACGGCCATGTGGCCTTCATGGCTCCGCGAGACGTCCTGCAATCGAACCGCCCCTATATCGACGACGTCGTCCTCGACGAACTGCCGTGCGCCCCTGCCGATAATCTGCATGCCGTCTATGCAAGTCTCGACAGCCTCACCGTCGCGTGGAGCGACACCAGCCGCTCCAGCACCCTCTGGCATGTCGAATACGACACCGTCGACTTCATCCCCGGCTTCTCCAGCCGCTCGGAGGCCGGCGGCATGATGACGGTGGGCTGCGGCGAAGGCGAGGTTGACAGTTCCATGCTTGTCAGGCACCATACGTCGGTCACCTTGACGGGTCTCACCTCCGGCACCGTCTACCACATCTACGTCTACCCCAGCTGTTTCGACTCCATCGTGGCTCGCCATCTCGCCGCCTCCACTCTCCACTCTTCTCCACATCCGCTGCCTTTCTCGGGAAGTTTCGACGATGACGACGACTCCAACGGATGGACCCTCATCAACGGCAACCAGCACAACCATTGGACGATAGGAAGCGCCGCAGGCCATCCCGGCCGTTCGCTCTACATCACGGACAACGGCTCCAGCAACAACTACAGCGGTCCTGCCTCTACGGTCTATGCCACTCATGCCCTCCATTTCGACTCCGTGGGCGACTATCTCTACAACTTCGACTGGAGATGCTATGGAGAGATGAACCACGACTACCTTCGTGCCGCCCTCATACCCGCTCACACAGTCCTTACCGCTGGCAACCTCTGCGGCTTCGACGACTTCGAAGTGCCCGAAGGGGGAATAGCTTTGGACAACCAGAGCTATCTGAACCAGAGCACCCTCTGGCAGAACCTTTCCGGCTCCGTCCACATCGTCACACCCGGCAACTACCTCTTGGTCTTCATGTGGCGCAACAACCTTGGAGGCTACCACCAACCCCCTGCCGCCATCGACAACATCAACTTCATGTCCAACAGCGGAACCCTTCCGCCTCCTATCCATCTTGTCACCGTATCTGCCAACAACCCCGAATATGGCACCGCGTCGGGCGGAGGCCTCTACTATCACGGCGACACCACCACCCTTACCGCCTTCCCCCGCGCAGGACGTCTCTTCTCCCATTGGGACGATGGCGACACCACCAATCCGAGACCCCTCATCGTAACCTGCGATACCTCGCTGACGGCCATTTTCCTTCAGATGGAGGGCATTGGTGTTGTGAGTGTAGACGGCTGCAAGGTATACCCCAATCCGACCAGCGGAGAGCTCACCATCGACGCCAGAACCCTGCTGACTGCAGCCTATCTGACCGACATGCTGGGACGCCGCGAGGAATTGACGTTGACCGTCGTGGACGCTGGCGTCTACACCCTAAACATCAGCGCCTATCCTCCCGCAGCATATCTTCTGACGCTCATTGGCGCCGATGGAAGCGAACACGCCATCCGCCTCCTGAAGAAATAATCAACGTTGCCCCTATATCAGAATGACCCTGTACCCCATGACGCACCGTCCGAAATCAAAAACAAACGAAAATGACGGGTGACGGGTAAATGAAAAATGAGAGGGATGGGAGGACGAAGCAAAAATTTTGTCTCACATGTGAAAAAATATTCGTATCTTTGCAGTTCAAAATAGCATCACCAGACAATGAAAAAAGCATTCGTATTATTCACGCTGATAGCGGCTACGGTGGCCTTCGCCACAGCCCAGCACAATGCGCTCCCCGGCAAATATGCCGGCAGCAAAACCATCACCCTCTTCGATTCCATCGGTGTCTACATGGAGGAATCGGGCTTGAGCCACGTGATGAACCATAAATGCATCGAGATGTTTTCCTATGAAGGATGCGCACAGAACAGCACCTACAAGATTGACTACGACCCGCTGTCGGCCTACTGCGACATTGAGCGCGTGCTCGTCCACCGCGCCGAGAGCGGCCGCACCGACACCCTGCTGTGGCCCAGCCGCGACGGCAACATCAAGGTCTACGACTATGTGGCTCCCGCCCGCATGATTTACTGGGGCGCCAGCCAGAAGATGGTCCAGGTGGGGCACCTCAGCCTCGGTGACAAGCTGGAGGTGTGGACCTACAAGAAAGGATACACCTATGCGTTGCTGACGGATGGTGAAAATGGTACAAATGGGCTTAATGGAGTGTTCGCCTCCCTGCCCGACAACGACGATCGCTATGTGCCGCCCATGCGGGGCCACTACTATGACATCGTGCCTTTCTGGAGCGATCAACCCGTGCAGCACAAGGTCTACCAACTTAATATCCTCGACAGTAAGAAGCTGCAATACAAGGTCTATAACGGCGAACTCGATGTGAAGCGCGAGGCCGCCGACGAGGAGGGCCGCAGCCTTTACACCTTCACCAACAAGGAAGACATCATGCCGCTGAAGCGCGAGCCCCGTGCCTTAGCCAACAACGACATACAATGCAAGCTGCTCCTCTCCACCAGCCCCGACTGGCAGGCCAAGAGCCGCTGGTTCTTCGGCGTCAACGAGGACTATGGCAGCTTCAAGGCAACCGCCGAGGTGCAGAAGAAAGTCAACGAGCTGCTCCGCGGAGCCAAAGACGAGATGGACAGCATCAGCCGTCTGACCCACTGGGTGGCCGACAACATCCGCTATGCCGGCATCTCGATGGGTCCCGGCGAAGGTTTCACCCTCCACAACCAAGAGATGAACTACACCGACCGTTGCGGCGTGTGCAAGGACAAGGCCTCGACGCTCATCGGATTCCTCCGTGCCGCAGGCTTCAAAGCCTATGCCGCCATGACGATGGCCGGCGAGCGCATCGACCGCATCCCCGCCGACCAGTTCAACCACTCGGTCTGCGCCGTGCAACTGCGCAACGGCCAGTTCGTCATGCTCGACCCCACCTGGGTGCCCAATGTACGCGAACTCTGGAGCAGCGCCGAGCAGCAGCAAGGCTACCTCATCGGCACGGCCGAGGGCTGCGACCTCATGGAGACACCCATCTCACCCGCCGCAAATCACTACATCCGTATCATCGGTGAGAGCGCCATCGACATGGAAGGCACCTTGACCGGCACCATCACCGTCAGCGCCGAAGGCCAAAGCGACGCTGCTGTGCGCGGCGTCTTCAGCGCCCCACAAAGCATGTGGCGACAGAACCTCGAGCTCGAGCTGCTTCGTGTGGCTCCCACGGCCGAGATCCTCGACATCCAGTATACCGACCCCGACCGTTACCTCGACCACCCCGTCTCCATCACCTATCACTACCGCATCCCCCACTATGCCACCGTCGACAAGAACGTCATCTCTTTCATCCCCCTGAGCGCCCGCAATCTCTTCAGCCGCGCCATGGGCCACCTCTACTTCAACCTCGCTCCCGAAACCCGCACCCAGCCCTTCAGCGACCGTTGCTCGCGTCTGGTCGACATACGTGAAACCATCACCCTGCCCTACGCCCCGAAGCGGTTCCACTATCCCATGGTAGACGGCATTGCCGACCCAGCCGCCAGCTTTGGCTGCGGCTTCCAGATGGACGGCAACAAACTGAGTTTCGGCGAACAGGCCGTCTTCAGCAAACGCATCTACGAAGCCTCCGACTGGCCCGCCTTCCGCGCCAGTGCAAAGGCTCAGACAATGGTTGCCAATACACCCGTCATTCTGACGAAATAGTTAAGAGATAAAAAGAGATTTAGTTATGAAAAAGATATTTTTCGCCGCCGCGATATTTACAATTTTCAGTTTTCAGTTTTCAAGTCTGAAAGCCCAGCAGCCCGACGCAATCTACAAGCTGCTGCGCCATGAATGGACCATCAATGCCGACGGCACCAGCGACTACCACTACCGCCACGAGGTGCAGATACTCCGCAACCGCGCCCTGACAGCCTATGCTGACAAAGGCGAGACCTTCGTTGTCTACAATCCCGACCTCGAGGAGCTGACCATCAACGAGGTGTACACCGTGCAGCTCGACGGCAAGCGCGTCGACATGCCGCAGAACGCCTTCGTCTACCAGCTGCCGTCGGAGTGCGCCGACTGCGGACGCTTTAACCACATGCGCGAACTGGCCATGGTACACACCGGCATGGAGCTGGGGTGTGTCATCGTGGTCGACTACACCATCCATCGCCGCTACAACCTCCTCTACACCAGCGTTCCGCTGCAGCGCGAATGCCCTGTGGAGAAACTCGAGATTGTGGTCAACAACAGCAGCACCTTCCAGGTGAAATACGACACCCTCGGCAGCCAGTATCTGCCAACGGCGGGCCTCAGCAAAACCGTAAGCTTCAAATCTGTTGACGGACAATCAACCAACACTACCGTCTATACATTCAACAATATGCCGCAGGCACCGCGCGAGGCCTACATGCCCACAGACATCGTCCCCATCCTGCGTATCTTCAATGGCAACCCCGAGCACGTTCCCGCTTTCAACCAGGAGCCCTTCAAGGATGCCGCCGACGTGATTGGCACTCTCATGAACGGCGACAACGCCAAGGAGAACATTGCCCATATCCGCGACTATGTGATTGACAACATCCACCTCAACGACATCCATCCCTCGCATCTCGGATACCTCCACTCCACGCCCTTCGAGGTGTGGGCCACGGGCTGCGGCACCGCCATCGACAAGGCCGTCTTCCTCGCCGCCGTGCTCAACCAAGAAGGCTACTCCGCCCGCGTCATGGGCGACAACTACGACCAAGTGGGAGTGATGATCGACACTGTGGAATACCTCCTCGACGTGCGTCGCAAAGGCCCCATCGAAATCAATGGCGAGGCCAAAGATGAGGTAGCCACCTACGACCTCACCAACACCGTCGATGTCTCCGACAAGCTCGACACCCTCGAGGATGGCTTCTACGCCCTCGACGGCTACTTCCCCCTTCCAGGCGAACCTATGATATCCACCTCCAACTTGGCCATGAGCCGCACCACACCCCTCGTGGGTTCGGCCTGCGACCTCAAGAGCGACATCACCTACGTCCTTCCCAAGGGTCTCAAGATGGTAGGTGGCGAAGTGAGCCAGACTCTCGATTTCCCCGGCATCGGCAGCCTTCAGATAAGCGTCAAGCAGAGCGGAAAGAAAATCAAGGTCGTCCGCAACCTCAAAATCGAAAAGAGTGTCATCGACACCGACGAATACGCCCGCTACCGCCAACTGATAGCCACCTGGCAGAATTTCGAGACACAGAAAATATTGCTAAGAGCCAAATAAAAAAAAATCCCGCCGCAACCGCGGCGGGATTTTTTTTGCCCTTATCTCAGCCTCTTGTTGATCACACCGCTGAAAGTCACCGGTGTTTCATCCATTGTGCATGAAAAGCTGAGCACTCCCACGGCAATGGTGCCTTGCAACTTGCGCACCAGATATTCCGGATAGGCTTCATCCTTGAATGTAGGCACGATGTTGTAGCACCAAAGCACCTCGCGCTGAGGCTCGAAATCGACATGAATGTCGGGGATGGTAATATCAATCTTGTAGTGACCCAGACGGTCCATGAACACATTGTGGACAAAGATGGTGGCGGTGTCGCCCGTGACGGTCAACTTGACATAGACGTCCTTATGGGTCTCGTTGCCCACCTTCATGGTTCCAATATAGGTCTGAGCCGAAGCCATAAGGCCGGCCAGCATCAGGAGCGAGAAGAACAAAGCGCGTTTCATATTTATTACAGTTTTTATTCTATTTAATAAGGTTGCCCAAAATGTCGCGCGTCAGCTCGCGGGTAATGGTGCGGGTGGCGGCAGAGGTGCTGTTTTTCACAATCTTTTGGGTGGTCGAGGTGCGGCTATTGGTTTTCTTGCCCGTCACCTTGTCGCTGACGGCGGTACCCAATGCCGTAGCCGCTGTGGCAGTGACGGCGGTGATGACAGCCTTGATGACCTTCGAGAAGATGCCGGATTTCTTCTTGGAAGAAGCCTCGGCCTTGGCCGGTTTCCCTGGCTTTTCCTGTTTGACCGTCATCTCCTGAGGTTCAGGAACCTCCTGCAGTTGAGCCTCGCTCTCTTTCAGCAACATCTCAAAGGCACTCTCACGGTCCACCATCTTGTCGTATTTGCCAGCCAGACGGCTGCTGCGGACGATGTCGTTGCGCTGGCCTTCGCTGATGGCGCCAATCTGGCTCAACGGGAAGAGGATTTTGGCACGTTGCACGATGCCGGGAGCGCCCTTCTCGTCGAGGAACGAAACAAGAGCTTCGCCAGTCTCGAGGCTGGTGATGGCCTCGTCGGTCTTGAAAGCCGGATTGGGACGGAAGGTGTCGGCAGCGGTCTTCACGGCCTTCTGGTCCTTGGGGGTATAGGCGCGCAAGGCATGCTGCACACGGTTTCCCAGCTGGCCAAGGATATTCTCGGGAATATCGGTGGGGCTCTGGGTGACGAAATAGATACCCACGCCCTTGGAACGAATGAGGCGGATGACCTGTTCAATCTTGTCCACCAAGGCCTTCGAGGTGTCCTCGAAGAGCATATGGGCCTCGTCGAAGAAGAAGACGAGTTTCGGCAACTCCATGTCGCCCACCTCGGGCAGCGTGGAGTAGAGTTCGCTGAGGAGCCACAGCAGGAACGTGGAGTAGAGTTTGGGCTGCATCATCAGCTTGTCGGCCGCCAACACATTCATCACGCCTTTGCCGCCTTCGGTCTGCAACAGGTCGTAGATGTCGAAACTCGGCTCGCCGAAGAACTTCTCGGCGCCCTGGTTCTCGAGCTGCAGCAGCGAGCGCTGAATGGCGCCCACGGTGGTGGCCGAGATGTTGCCGTACTGGGTGGTGTATTCCTTGGCATGCTTGCTCACATAGTCGAGCATCGAACGCAAATCCTTCATGTCGAGCAGCAGCAGGCCGCGCTCGTCGGCGATGCGGAAGACGATGTTGAGCACGCCATCCTGAGTCTCGTTCAATCCCAGCAGGCGCGAGAGCAGCTGCGGACCCATCTGGCTCACGGTGGCGCGGATGGGATGTCCCTGCTCACCGAAGACATCGAAGAAACGCACCGGGCAAGCCTGGAATTCGGGATTGGGAATACCGAAGGAGTCCTTGCGTTTCTCAATGAACGAGCTCATCTGACCCGCCTGCGAGATACCGCTGAGGTCGCCCTTCATGTCGGCCATGAAGCACGGCACACCCGCCTGACAGAACGTTTCGGCCATCACCTGCAGGGTGACAGTCTTGCCGGTGCCTGTGGCGCCGGCGATGAGGCCATGACGGTTGGCCATACGGCCACAAATAGAAAGCGCACCATCGTCACAGTGCGCTATATAAAGTCCTTGTTCTTTGCTAAACATGATAAAATCGCCTGATTCGTTATACTCGCCGACGAAAAGAGGGGATTCGCCGTCAGAAGGTCCAATTGAAGCCCAGCTTCAGCAGAGTGTTCTCCCAACGCAACACGTCGGAGAACGAGTTGAGGCCGGCGTAGAACATCGAAGTGGTGTGCTTCACCGGGTCAATGCCGGAAACCTTCGGGTCGTAGGTCTCGGTCTCGCTGATAAAGCCAACCGACAGGAGGTCGAGCATCAGCTCGGCGCTGAGGCGCTCCGAGAACTCATAGATGAGCGTGGGGCGCACACTCACTCCCCATGTCATGTCGCTGATGTGGTCGTCATAAGGCTCCACCTCGAGATACTCGTTGGGATTGGGATAGTTGGTGGTGACGTAGCTCTCGGTATACTTGTTGGCGCCCAGCATGCGCAACTGACCCTGAAGCATCAGGTTGAAGTGCATGTTGCCGAAGCGGAGGAACTCCCATTTCACTTGCGGGGCGACAAACCAGCCGCTGCGCATCTTGTTCAGTTTGTGGTCGGTGATATTGATGTTCATACCCACCATAGGGTAGAAATAGGTATCGGTGGCCACCAGCGTGTCGAACACACTGTTCACATAGCCGCCCATGACACCCACATAGAGGTTGGGTCTCACCTTGTAGCCCAATTGGAGGGCACCCACCATATAGGACGACGTGGTCTTGTCGGCGTTCAGCGACGTGGTATTCTGCTGCCAATAATAGCCGCCCTGCACGCCAAGCACGAACTGGGCCTGCGAAACCGTGGCAAAAGCCACTGCAACAACAAGTAATGCTATTTTCTTCATATAAGTTAACCTTTTTTTACAAAAACATTTCAAAATGCAAAGATACGAAGAAAAAATGAACTATCGGACCCAAAAAGGAGATTTTTTTCTTTTTTTACACTAACAGCATAGAATACAGTATTTTACACATCTTTATCGAAACCCCTTTCCAACTTCAAAAAACGACATTTATAACTAACTGATTCTTAGCACCAACTCCGTATCAAGTCCGACTGAAGTCCGAGTCAACTCCGACCCATCTCCGACCGCGGTCGGAGATGGGTCGGAGGAGGTACGGTGATGACATGGTTCTCGGACAAAAAAAATATTTTTGCGGTATCAATTTTTTTTTGTATCTTTGTCGCCGTAAACCAATGTCTAATCCAAAAGCCTAACACCTGATGGAGAAGAGAATAGGAACAATAACCATACTCATTCGCGACCGCGAAGTGTCGCCTTCCGTCAATCAGATTCTTTCTGAGCACGCCGACATCATATTGTGCCGGCAGGGGCTCCCTTTCCACGACCGTCCGGTGGCCGTGATGTCGCTCATTGTCGAAGGGAGCATGAACCAAATCAACGCCCTCACAGGGCCCTTAGGCCGGCTGCCGGGGCTCAGTTGCAAAACGGCTCTGGCTAATTGAAAAATGATTATTGAAAATTGAAAATCCTAAAACATAAAACATTATGAGAAATCAAAATTTCATCGATCGAGACAAGCTCTACGGCATGCTGGAGAACAACGCTCCCTCCGAGAGCCAACTGAACGACATCCTCAACAAAGCCCGCAAACTCAAGGGCTTGAACCTCGAGGACGTGGCCAAGCTCCTCAGTGTAGAGGACGAGGCCGGCATCCAGAAGATACTGGACACCGCCGAATACTGCAAGAACGAAATCTACGGCCGCCGCCTGGTGCTCTTCGCCCCCATCTACACTGGCAACGCCTGCGTCAACAACTGCGTCTACTGCGGCTTCCGCAAGGACAACAAAGCCCTGAAGCGCAAGATCCTGACCCTCGACGAAATCGAGACCGAGACCCTCCACCTGCTGCGCATGGGCCACAAGCGCGCCCTGCTCATCTGCGGCGAAAGCCCGAGGAACGATGCCAACTACATGGTCGAGGCCATCCGCCGCACCTATGCCGCCCGCGACGAGAAAGGCAGCAGCATCCGCCGTATCAACGTCGAGCTGGCTCCCATGAGCGTCGAGGACTACGCCAAACTCAAGGCCGAGAAGATAGGCACCTACGTCTGTTTCCAGGAGACCTACGACCCCGTGGCCTACGCCCAGTTCCACCCCGCCGGCACACCCAAGGCCGACTACCTCTACCGCCTCACCTGCATGGACCGCGCCCAGGAAGGCGGCATCAACGATGTGGGCATCGGTGCCCTGTTCGGACTGGTCGACTACCGCTTCGAGATCCTCGCCATCATGGAGCATGCACGCCACCTGGAGGAAGACTACGGCTGCGGCCCCCACACCGTCTCCTTCCCCCGCATCGAGCCTGCCGAGGGCACCCCATTCTCGCAGCGCGAGAACATCCCCCACCCTGTCAGCGACAAGGACTTCATGAAGATCATCGCCATCATCCGCATCGCCATGCCCTACACCGGCATCATCATCTCCACCCGCGAGCGGCCCGAACTGCGCGACCAGCTGGTGCGCTACGGCGTCAGCCAGATCAGCGCCGCCTCCGAGACCAACCCCGGCGGCTACGACGAGGAAGGCGACAACACCAAGGCCAAACCCTACGAGAAAACCGGCTCCACGGGCGCACAGTTCACCCTCGGCGACCACCGTTCGCTCGACGAGGTCATCTCCATGATGATCGACGGGGGCTACATCCCCTCCTTCTGCACCGGCTGCTACCGCAAAGGCCGTGTGGGTGCCGACTTCATGGACCTCGCCAAGCCCGGCCTCATCAAGGAGTATTGCAAACCCAACGCCATGTTCACTTTTAGAGAATACCTCGAGGACTATGCCAGCCCCGAAACCAAGGAAAAAGGCTTGCGCTTGCTGAAAGAATTGACACAAACCTTCTCAAAAGAGGAATTGAAACGTCGTGTCGAGGGCAACCTCTGCAAAATCGGCAACGGAGAAAGAGACCTCTATTTCTAAAATAGACAACAAGCACTGTTTCAACACTTTAAGTTGGGCTCCAATATACACATCGGAGCCCAACTTGTTTATTTCCAGCATCTCAAAGGAAAGAAAATTATGTTAAAATTTAAAAAAAATTTGGTCAGTACAAAAAAAGGTCGTACCTTTGCACCATCAAATTTTAAGAAAATTTAATAAAAGACAAATAACATATTGTTTAACTAAAACCTCAAAAAAATGAAAAAAATTCTTTTGACCCTTGCTCTCGCAGCATTTGCCATGACCGCTAATGCTCAGCTCATTATTGGTGGCAACATCGGAGTCAACCACGCGGGCAACCACGACAAAAATTTCACCGCTGGTTCTACCGCCACCACCAATATCAGCATCATGCCCAAAATCGGCTATCAGCTGAACGAGAACATGCAGATTGGTGCCCAGCTCGGTTGGGACTACACCTACAACCGTGCCTACACCGACCCCGCCGGCAACAGCAAAACCTACAACTCCAACCCCCAGAGCGCTATCGAAATCGATCCTTACTTCCGCTACAATGTGGCCTCTTGGAAGAACTTCACCGTTTTCGCCGAGGCTCAGTTTGGCTTCAGAATGGGTCTTGAGAGCAAAACCCACGCTTTCGTCGATGGTAGCGAAGTGACTGGTTCTCCCGTCAAAAATGGTGACAACTACACCCAGATGGGTCTCCGTGTCATCCCCGGCCTGAACTACTCCCTGAGCGACAAGTTCTCCATGGACATCTATATTGACCTCCTCAGCTTCGTGTGGTTCACCCGCACCGATGCCAACGACAACAACACCCATGGTTGGGGTCTGCAGTGCAACATGGAAGCCCAGGACCTCCAAGCCCACCTGAACAACTTCAGCATTGGCTTCAACTATCACCTCTAAACCATAGTTGACACAAACAAAAAAAGGAGGGACCTGCAGGTCCCTCCTTTTTTTTGTTGCTTTCTCTTTAGGCGTCGGCAAAAACCTTGCCGTCGCTCAGCGTTACTTGGAGCTTGGTGTACTCGCAGTGGAAATCGTTCTTGAGTCGGTCGAGGTAGCGGCGGCTCTCCCAATGGCACATGGGCAAGTCGTGGAGCAGGCTGTTGCCGCAGGTCTCGGGGGTGGTGGCCGGCACCTCGTGCTGGGTGAGTATCCACTCGAGGCACTCGATGGTCAGGCGGCGCATATCCTCGACGCTGTAACTGCCGGTCATGATGACATACATGCCTGTGAGGCATCCCATGGGGCCCACATAGACGACATCGTCTTTGGCGCTTGAGTTGCGGAACCAGGTAGCCATGAGATGTTCGAGGCTATGCATGGCGGAAGGGGCCACAGCGGGCTCGCGGTTGGGTTCCGTTACGCGGAGGTCGAAGGTCGTGAAGCCCTTGTCGACTCGCGACACATAGATACCGGGCTTCAGATGCGTATGGTCGATGGTGAAACTCTGTATTACTTCCATGATTCAGGTGTTTGTAGTTATAGGTTAAGGCTCATCGGGACTGCGTAGCATCACAATAAAACCCAAACCATTAGTTAATCAATTGTTTCCAGGTATTTCTTCACGAACCTGAAGGACTCGTTGCACATGGAGCCAAGGAAATCCTTCCACTGCTGCTGATGGTTGTCGGTGCGGCCGGGAGTGTCGCTGATGACACGGAGACTGAGGAAAGGCACCTTCATCAAGTAACAAGTCTGGGCAATGGCAGCACTCTCCATGTCGCAAGCCAGACCGTCGACGAAGTTGCGCTTGATGGTGTTCTGTCGCTCGCGGTCGGTGACAAACTGGTCTCCCGTGCATATGAGACCCGTCACCAAATGACCGTCGAAGTTCTTAGCCACCTCGAGGGCTGTGTCCAGCATATGCTGGTCTGCATCGTAGCGTGCGGGAAGCCCCTGTACCTGCCCAAGCGGGCAGACGCCGCCAGAGGCAATGCCACCGCAGTCCACATCGTGATAGACTGCCTGCGTGGCGGCGAGCACATCCATCAGCTGCATCACGGGGTCGATACCACCGGCAAGGCCGGTGCTGAGAATGGCGTCGGGATGATGCTCCTGGATGAGGCGCATGGTACCCACGGCGGCGTTCACTTTGCCGATACCACATTGCCACAGCACTATTTCATTATTACCCAAACGACCAGTGTCGCCACCAATGGCGTCGTGCATCTGACGATACTCGACATCCATGGCTATGATAACTCCTATTTTCATGTCAATTCACAGTTTATGTTTTTGCAAAAATACTAAAAAAAAGAGAATTATTGCCGTCATGGAAAATAAATTTTTTCAACACGCGTTATATCGTTAAGAACTAACAACTAACAGACATTACAGAAAAGTCATGAAACGCTGGATACGCATCTTCATCATCTCGGTTTTTGCCATTGCGGCTGTGAGTTTGGTGGTTATACAATTCTACCAAACGCGGCGCACTTTCTCCATCAACGACAACATGTTCAACATCGGTGTAGGCAACGCCATGGACGAGGTTGTCAAACAGCTGGGTGGCGACGGCAAGCAGACCTCCGAACAATCCATGGCTTCATTCAGTTATCAAGAGCTTGACTCCCTGATCGCCGAGCAGCTGCTGCTCAACGGCATCGACATCCATCCCATCGTTGGCCTTTACAACGGCAACGAGCGGTCGTTTCTCTACAGTTCGGACCCTCAGCACGAAAAACAACTCGAAGAATCGCCCTACCGCTACAACTTCCACCCCGTGGGAGTGGTATCCAACAACCAGTTTTTCATCACCCTGGCATTCCCCAGTGCCCAAATGTTCCTCCAACGCAACTCCAACCTTTTCGTTTACATGAGTTTCTTCCTGGTGCTCATCATCGCTGCCATGTTTATCATCTCTTTGCGTGCATTGTCCAACCAGCGCAAACTGGACCAGATGAAGTCGGAGTTCATCAACAATATGACGCACGAAATCAAGACCCCGCTGGCCACCATCGGCCTGGCCTGTGAGATGTTGCGCGACGAAACCATCTCGCAAGACAGCGCCTCGCGACAGAACTTCATCGGCATCATCAACGATGAGAACCAGCGCATGCGTGTTCTCGTTGAGACAATCCTGCAAAGCGCCAAGATGTCGAACAAGAATTTCCACATCAATCCCAAAGAAATTGACGTGCACCAGATTATCGGGAAAGTGTCACAAAGTTTCGCCTTGACGCTCAGCAATCGCGGCGGCAAGTTGGAGACGCATCTCGAAGCCGACCCGTCGGTCATCGTGGCCGACGAGCTGCACCTCACAAACCTTGTCTACAACCTCATCGACAACGGCATCAAATATTCCACCGAAGCACCCGACATCAAGGTGTCTACAGCCATCGTCGACCATCAGCTCGAGTTGCGTGTCAGCGACCACGGCATCGGCATCTCAAAGGAAGATCAGAAGCACGTGTTCGAGAAATTCTATCGTGTCTCCACCGGCAATGTACACAACGTTAAAGGATTCGGCATAGGACTAAACTATGTGGCCCAGGTGGTAAAACTCCACCAGGGCCACATAGCGCTTGAAAGTGAACTCGGACAGGGCTCGACTTTCATCGTCACCTTGCCGCTCCACTAATTCTTATTTCACAATAAACTTGCCAGCCAGGCTGTTCATGCGATAGATGTAAAGGCCTGCAGGCAGGGCGTCGACACGCACCTCAAGCTTGCCTTCGCCAGCCTGAACACGATAGGTGGCCACGGGGCTGCCCTCGATGTTGTAAATCACGAGGTCGGTGGCATTCTCCGTGCTATAGGGAAGCGAGACCGAGCTCACAGCGGGGTTGGGATAAGGCTTGCCAAGATAGGAGTTGCCATCAACATCAGCGATATCAAGGTAACTCGAATCGGGAACCATGCCATTGATGAACTTCTGAGAAAGTTTGAAGTTATAACCTTGACCACTGATGGGCATATAGTTCGTTCCAAGGTTGTACCATCCATTGCCAGTGCCATCCCATCCCCAGTTCATATAGTAGCTGGAAGTGTCCTCTTCCTTGTAGCCGCAGCACACCCAGGCGTGGCAAGCGTCATTACCACTCTGATTAGTAGAAGAGCAAGCACTCATGTAGATCACATTGCTCTGCATTAAATTGTTGCGTATAGCGCCGACGTACGCCCAATCGACACCATCTCCATTACGGGAAACCAAATAGCCTCTCTTATATTTGAAATAATTATAGGCAGCATCTGGAACATCATAGCTTGATGCTCCGCTCGAGATAGGCGAATAGGCCATCTTCACGGCGACACCTGCGGCATAGCACAGGTGGGCGATTTCATTCATTTGCTCATCGGAGCAGGAAGATACCTGGTTGCCATATTTGTCGGTAGCCCGATTGGGCATCATGTCATAGTTAAACTCTGCCGAGTCATCAAAATTGTACTTCAGCTGAACATTGGGCATCGTCTCGTCGTCTGTCTCCCGACGGAGCCAGTATTTTGCCATGCCCTGACCTTTTTTGGGGAATTGGTAATAATGGAAAATCTGGGACATGGCGGTAGCCACGCAGCCCACAACAGCGGTATAACCATTGGTGGACACGGGGCAATAGCGATTGTAGGTGGGAACATATTCATTACCCTGACCCCACGACTCAATCATCAGTTTGTGCTGCTGGTCTTTGGTGTCTCCTTTGTAGTTATTGTTCTTCAAAGCCGTCCACACGGGGTCGTCATCATAGTTGTTCTCGGCGTCAAGCATCTGAATCTCGCTCACCATGTCGGAATAGCCTTCCACCCACCATCTCATATTATCGTGGAAAAGCTCGGGATTGAGAGAACCCTCGATATTGTAGGCAATAATGGGATTGATGGTGGTAGTACCAGCCATAATCACCCAGCCGGCACCGGCGCAATTGAAGAAATAGGAGGCCGGAATGTTCAGCGTCTCGTTGTTGATTTGATAAACAAGTGTCAAGTCTTCAGGCGTCCACTTCTCCACTTTATTGTAATAATTCATAAAGTAGGCGGCAGCCGCTCTGGCCTCTTCCATGCTGATGTTGTCGGCCTTGGCGCTATTGATGCCGAATGCCATCACAAACATTAGTAATGAGGAAATTAGTTTTTTCATTTTTTTATGTTTTTTTTATTATTTCTTATTTTTCGCGGTGCAAAAATACGATTTTTTCCCGACATGGAGAAAATTATTTTTCTTATCTTTTCCTAATTAAGTATCCGGCCTCCACTATTTCTTGCAAAAAAAGCCCGCAGAATTGATTCTGCGGGCTTTTTTGATAGCAGTCAATTGCTTATTCGGCAACAACTTCAATGTTCAGTTCAGCTTTGATCTCTTTGTAGACGTTGACCTTGGCGGTATAGGTACCGACAGTCTTGATAGCGTCGACAGTGATCTGCTTGCGGTCGATGTCATAGTTGTGCTGCTCTTTGAGAGCCTCGGCAACCATGATGTTGTTGACACCACCGAAGAGCTGTCCGTTCTCACCGACTTTGGCGATGATCTTCACGGTCTTGCCGTTGAGGGCGGCCTGCTGGGTCTCAGCGTTCTTGCGGAGGGCTTCCTCCTTGTGGGCGCGCTGGCGCAGGTTCTCGGCGTGGATCTTCTTGTTGACAGGGGTGGCGATGATAGCCATGCCCATGGGAAGAAGATAGTTGTTGGCATAGCCGTTCTTCACGTTGACGATTTCGTCCTTGTAGCCCAAGTTGGCCACATCTTGCTTAAGTATGATTTCCATCTATTCTTCCTCCTAATTTTATTTAAGACAATCGGCGACGTAGGGCATCAGGGCGATGTGACGGGCGCGCTTGATAGCCTGCGACACTTTTTTCTGGTACTTGTTCGAGGTGCCGGTGATGCGACGGGGCAGGATCTTGCCCTGCTCGTTGACAAACTTCAGCAGGAAGTCGGCATCCTTATAGTCGATATACTTGATACCGAGCTTTTTGAAACGGCAATATTTCTTACGCTGAGTCTCCACAGCGATAGGGGTCAAATATTTGATTTCGGTCTCGTTAGCCATAATTCTTCTTTTCTTTACTGGTTAGACATTTATGCCTCGGCGGGAGCTTCGGCGGCTTCGGCCTTTTTGGCGCGCTTTTTCTCGTTGTAGGCCACGGCGTGTTTGTCGAGGCTCACGGTGAGGAAGCGGAGCAAACGCTCGTCGCGTTTGTAGGCAACCTCGAGGTCGTTGATGACGCTACCCTCGGCCTTGAACTCAATGAGATAATAAAAGCCGGTGGTCTTCTTGCGGATAGGATAGGCCAGCTTGCGCATGCCCCAGTTGTTCTCGTACACAATCTCGGCACCCTTTGAGGTGAGC
>JAEEGH010007117.1_pt1 | contig 27064 bp, 21 predicted proteins | sample 9134181 | NCBI WGS metagenome assembly JAEEGH01 (sample SAMN16246544, study PRJNA631951) | gut metagenome | biome: gut microbiome; feature: rumen; material: DP-attached | host: Bos | place: Iran: Karaj | collected 2018-10 | reverse complement strand
GTGATCCTTCGTCACATTCACGCAGCGAACCGTAGAAGTCTTCGGAATGGAACAGGTGCATGTATTCCGTTCCCCATTCGTCCGAGACGAAGGTCACAATCCCGCAGTAACGCCAACTGCCGAGGGTCAGGCCGGTTTCCTCCCGCACTTCACGCAACAGGCAGTTTTCCGGGCTCTCACCCTCTTCAAACTTTCCGCCGATGCCGATCCACTTGTCACGGTTCAGATCATTCTCTTTTTTGATCCGGTGAAGCATCAGATAGCATCCGTCACGCTCCAGATAACAGAGCGTCGTATTGCGCATGTTCAGCCTGCTGTGCATGGAATTTCCGCTGCTTTCTTTCCAACGGTACAGAGAATATGCTCCTCGTCCGCGGTGAGTGCAATTGCCTGAATTTCGGTTCCGCGGGCTTCTATCATGCGGGCGGCGATCTCGTCTTCCACTTCCTTCTGGATCAGGCGTCTGAGATTCCTGGCGCCGTAAACCGTCGAGTATCCTTTTCTGACCAGATACGCAGGGACGCTGTCATCCCAGCTCAGTTCGATTCCGTTTCCTGCCAGGACATCCCGCACCTCTTCCAGCATGAGCACCGCAATCGAAGCGAAGTCTTCCTCAGTCAGGCTGTTGAAGCAGATGATTTCATCCACGCGGTTCAGAAATTCCGGACGCAGGAAGTCATTCAGCGCTTTCAGAGCCTTCTCACGGCCCATGTCACCGACCGTGCCGCCAAAGCCCACGGTGGCCGTATTCGTATTGCTGCCTGCATTGGTGGTCATCACAATGATGGTATTCTCAAAATTGACGGTTCTTCCCTGCGCATCCGTGATTCTGCCGTCATCAAGAATCTGAAGCAGTATATTCATCACATCGGGATGCGCTTTTTCAATTTCATCAAAGAGCACAACGGAATACGGCTTCCGGCGGATCTTCTCCGTCAGCTGGCCGGCCTCGTCATACCCCACATATCCCGGAGGCGAACCGATAATCCGCGAAACGGAAAACTTCTCCATGAACTCAGACATATCCAGGCGGATCAGACTCTCCGGGCTGTCGAACATATCGGCGGCAAGGCGTTTCACCAGCTCCGTTTTTCCAACGCCGGACCCTCCGACAAAAATAAAGCTGACCGGTTTCCGTTTCACTTTCAGCCCGACACGGCCGCGGCGGATCGCAGCGCACAGGGTGTCGATTGCCTCGTCCTGCCCGACCACATGCTTCTTGAGTCTCTCATTCAGGCCTGCCAGACGTTCCAGCTCATCCTCTTTGATCGAAGAAGCAGGAATTCTGGTCCAAAGCTCAATGATTCGTGCCAGATTATCCACGGTCAGTGCCGGGCGGGGTCTGGCATTCAGTTCCCTAAGTTCCTCTTCACGCTGCATTTCGCGGCTTCTGAGTTCCGCTATACGTGCGTAACGCTGATCGAGCATCTCATCGGTCAGTTCCATTCCCTGGGGCGCATCGGCGCTCATCAGCGCCTCGCGCTCAAATCGCAGGTTCTCCAAATCCCGTTCCAGCTCCATCCGCCGATTGATGTCCGGGTGCTTGAGATTGACATCCGAGCAGGCTTCATCCAGCAGGTCGATCGCCTTATCCGGGAGGAACCGGTCGGTAATATAGCGTTCGCTCATGGTGACGGCTTTTTCGCACATTTCGTCCGGAACCGTCACTCCGTGGAATTCTTCATAATAGTGGGCAATCCCCTTGAGAATCAGGACGCTGTCCTCTATGGACGGCTCGTTGACCGTAACCGGCTGGAAACGGCGTTCCAGGGCGGAATCCTTCTCGATGTACTTGCGGTATTCCTGCGTGGTCGTCGCACCAATGCAGTGCAGTTCACCACGGGCCAGTTTCGGCTTGAGCATGTTGCCCAAGTCCATGGAGCCTTCGGTCTTGCCCGCACCCACGATGGTGTGGATTTCATCGATAAACAATAGCGTGTTGCCGTCTTCTTCAAGAGCGTCCAGCACGGCTTTCAAACGTTCCTCGAAATCTCCACGGTACTTGGCGCCCGCCATCAGGGCGGACAAATCCAGCGCGAACAACTTCTTGCCCTTCAAAGCGTCAGGCACATCGCCGCGGTAAATTCGCTCGGCGAGCCCTTCGACAATAGCGGTCTTACCCACGCCAGGTTCACCGACCAGGCACGGGTTGTTTTTCGTCTTTCGGCTAAGAATCAAGATAACACGGCGGATTTCCTCTTCACGACCAATCACCGGCGAGAGTTTTCCGTCGGCGGCCATTTCCACCAGCTCGCGGCCGTAGAGTTTCAAGGGAGATTGTTCTTCGGCGTTGGCAGCACCCGCGAACGGATCCGAAAGCCAGGTTTCCACGACTTCCACGGAGCCCAGCGCATCTTCGAATACCTTCGCAAGGCCACGGTCGCCCGAGAACTTCATCAAGGCCACGAGCATATCGCCCGGGGTCACCATACGGTTCACCTGACGCGCCGCCTGCACAGAGGCACGCAAAATACGGTTCAAGTCGTTATCCGGTTCCACGTCGGGGTTCACACCTTCCATACGCGGAATTTTCTGCACGAACGGCTCCAGCTTGCCGCGGAGTTCGTTGGTCTTCGCGCCCTTGGACTTATAAAGTTTCTTCAGCGTGGCATCGGGGCCTTCTACAAGGCCGACCGCCAAATGGGCCGCACCCAGATAGGAATGCGAGCAACGGTCACGCAGGCTCTGCGCCTTGGCCAACACCTTTTCTGCATCATTGTTAAAATCGGACATGTTTTCCTCTCTTTTTTTACGCCATATTATATGCAAAGGCCGTGCCAACGCCAAAAATGGCCTAAAAACACCCTAAAATCGTCTGGATTTACACTCATGTTTAATAAAAAAATGCCGTTTTTTCAAAAAATAACGCTGTTTTGGCTCTTTTTGAAACCATAGCTGACCCTAAAATCACATTTGATACATTTTTGTCACTTTGCGTTGTAAAGCTCAACAACGCTTTGTATACAGAACCCATACCTTTTTGCCCGGTACAAATCTATCTTATAGATACGAAACCAAACATCCCAAACACCAACTACGGCATCCCTTGGGGGGGATGCCGTTAGTTTTTTATAGGGGTGTTTCCTGAATTATTTCGAAAGGCACTGCGCCGATTTGAGCATCAAGTCGACTTCCAGTTTCTTTTGGTCTTCGAAAGCGGTTTTCATCAGGTCGCGCACGCTGTAATCTTTCTTGATTGAGCTCAGCACGCATTCGCAGGTCGCTTTGTCCACGTCGCCGGCCTTCAGGCATTCCTTCACGAAGGCAATGTCTGTTTCGGCGGGGTAGTTCTGGGGAATGCATGGCTCGATAAAGTCGAATCCCCATTTTTGAAAGTCGATGTTTTCGCTGTTCATCGACCCCAGAATCCGATTGATGAACTTGCTGTCTTTTGTCAGACGGTCAAAGGCGCAACTGCAGGTCTTGTCGGCCTGGCTTGAACCGAGCCATTCCATGGATTGTGCAGTACACGACTGCACGAAGTTATCCCTGAAAACAGGGCTTTGCAGAATCGCCTTGAAAATCAGCATTTCTTCTTGTGAAACCTGCGTTGCTTGGGCGGGAACCTTTGCCTGCGTTTTGGCGGCGGAATCGTTGGGGGCCGCAAGGCTCAGGGCCATGGCGCATAGGATAGCGGCAGAAATTCGTTTGAAAAGCATAAGACTCCTTGGGTTTGGGTAGAAAATAGAAAAAAAGCGCGGGGGAGACCCCTTTATTATGCTATTTTTACACCATGAAATTTTGGCTGGTTTTGTTTGTTAGTTTGTTTGTAGCCTACGTCTCGGCGGCTCCCAAGTCTAAAAAGAAAAACGAGTTCAAGGACCCGCGCGACAAGCAGACGTACCGCACGGTGAAAATTGCCGGCCTCGAATGGTTGGGCGACAACCTGAATTACAAAACCGAGGGAAGTTTCTGCTACAAAGATGAAGACGACCAGTGCATGGTTTACGGTAGGCTCTACACTTGGGACGCGGCCCAAAAGGCATGCCCCGCCGGGTTCCGCTTGCCCACGCATGCCGACTTCGAAAGCCTCTGGACTGCAGCAGGTGCCGACTTTAACTCGGGCTACTTGATCAAGGCCGATTACGGCTGGTCGGGCGATACCAACGGCAACGACACTCTTAAATTCTCGGCGATGCCCGCCGGCAACCGTTTCGACGACGAAACCTACGGCAACACCGCCAAGTTCGCCTTCTTCTGGAGTAGCGACGATTCGTCCGAAGGGGTCGCTCCCGGCTCTGCCCGCGTGTGGTACCTCACCAGTAAATCCATGGCGTTCGGCTACATGTCCAAACCCAAGAACTTCGGGTTTTCTGTACGGTGTGTTAGGTAATGTCACACTGATTCGAAATGCCTAACGGCATTTCAGAAAATAAATAGATTTTGTGTTAACAAAATCGAATTCGTGTGACATTAAGCTAAATTTACTTTGTCATGATTTCATGAGGTTATCGGAGGTCTTCTGTGAAACATTTTGCCGCTTTATTGCTTTCTGCTGTTTTGTTTGTTGCGTGTGGTGACGATTCGTCATCGGTTTCTGCCAATCCACCGTCGTCCGATAGCAAAAACATTGAGATCGACAATAGTTCGCTGGATTCTATAACGGATTCCCGTGACGGGCAATCCTATAAAATAGTTCGTATTGGTTCGCAAATTTGGACAGCGGAGAACATGAACTATAAAACGGAAAACAGCATGTGTTATGACGAAGACGAGAATAATTGTGCCATATATGGTCGCCTTTATACGTGGTCTGCGGCAATGACGGCTTGTCCTTCTGGTTGGCATTTACCATCGGAGGACGATTTTAAAACTTTGCTGTTTACGGTAGACGATCAATCAAATTCGGCAGAAAGACTCAAGTCCAAGGTTGGTTGGGCCGAAGGTCATAACGGTTGGGATTCCTTTGCGTTTTCGGCGTTGCCTGCGGGAGAATGGTATGGTGTGTTTTTTGGTGGTTTGGGCTATGGAACTCAATATTGGAGTTCTACTGATAATAGGGATGATTTTTGCGGTAATGCTTGTGTTTATGTCTTGCTCATATACCCAGATATCAGCTATGCTTATATAGCTTATGGATCTAAGAAGAATACGTTTGCCAACTCGGTTCGTTGTGTAAAGGATTAGGGACTTTAAATAACGGGTTTCAATCTGGATTCTGCTGAGGTGCGGAATCCTTTTTTGCATTGTAAAAAGAAATACATTTTTCGGGAAATCGGTATTCAAGGGCCATAAAAAAGCGTGTATAGTAATAGGGGGTCAAATAATTCACCATAACCCTTGACTTTATGTCAAATCTGATATATATTTTATGAGTCCGAGTCATAAACCATTGGTCTGGTTGCATGAACAACCGCAGACACCACCGTTATCTCAAAAAGCGAGGATAGAAACCGGATATCTGTTGCGATTACTGCAATCGGGAATGAATCTGTCACTTCCACAGAGTCGCCCGATGCCGTCGATTGGAGCGCATTGTCATGAACTTCGCATCCGAGATGAAAATAAAACATGGAGATTGTTTTATCGGATTGATACGGATGCAATAGTTGTGATTTTATGGACGGAAAAGAAAACGAGCAAAACGCCTGATGAAATTCTTGAGTTGTGTCGTCAACGATTGAAAACTTATGATGCGGAGGATTAGTTTATGGATAAGTTGAAAAAAGAAAAATTGCAGAAGAAAGGATGGAAAGTCGGGGATGTGGATGAATTTTTGGGGTTGAGTCCTGCTGAAATGGCAATTGTCGAAATGAAAGTTGCCTTGGCTAAGGCATTAGTTGCCAAGCGAAAGGCTCTCGGTGAAACTCAAGTCTCCGCAGCAATTATCGCGAAAACGAGCCAGTCTCGTTACGCCAAAGTGGAGCATGCCGATTCAAGCGTTTCTTTGGAACTGATGATCAAGATGTTCTTTGCGTTAGGTGCAACCAAAAAGGAATTGTTGAAGACGCTGTCGGCGTAGTCGGAAGCGGAATAGCGAGATTGACGAAACGGAATAGCGAGATTAGACAAAGCCTTCACTTCGTTTCAGGCTTTGCCCTCCGGGTTTTGGCTTCGCCAAAATCTCTAACTTGCCCGGTATTCGCTTTGCTCATGGCGTGATTTGGTGACGCCTTCGGCGTCCGCGGCATCGGCTCGGTCATGACAGCCCGCGAGCGGTCTGTCGCGACGCTCACCTCGCACGCTTTTCGAACTCACGACTTCGTCGCTCGTTCTCAATCCCGCCAAATCCATATAAGACAAAAAAGACACCCTAGAAGGTGTCTTTTTGTCTTATCGGAATAGCGAGATTCGAACTCACGACCTCTTGCTCCCGAAGCAAGCGCTCTACCAGGCTGAGCTATATTCCGGTTCGGTGGTCCAATAATAGAAAAAAACTTGAAGAATTTAAAGGGGAAAGGCGCAAAAAAGTGAAAAAAGTAGATTTTTTATTTCTTGGCGGGTTTTCTGGTGGTTTTTGTCGGGGCGGGGCGCGGTTTTCCGAGGATCATGATGCTCGAACCAGCGTTGTCGGGCTCGACTTTGTATAGCTGGATGCGGTTGCTCCATTCGGAACGCACCTTGCGGTCGATGATTCGCTTCACGTTGCCGTAGCTGGGGTTTCCGCCGCCGTGGATGACCCTGAGAATCTTGAGGCCTGCAATCATCAGGTCATCGATGCGCCGTTCGACGGCTTCGGCCGCCTCGTCCGAGGTCATGCCGTGGAGGTCGATTTCGTCTTCGGGTACGGGGAGTTCCCAGGCGCTGGGGCTACGGCGCATCTTACGCCCGCGCGGGGAGCGCGCGGGGCGTGCGGCGGCTTCCGCTTCTGCGGCCTTCTGCATTTCCTTGTCCTTGTCTTCCATGTGGTGGTTCTTGATCCACTGCAGCTGGAATTCTTCTTCTTCGTTTAGCGCCATGGTTCTCTCTTTTTGCGGTAAAAATAGATTTTTTTGTCGAAAATGCTGTTTTTGAATCCGTTTTTGCCTTCTAATCGTCAATTATTACAATTTTTTGCATTGAATTTGGACTCTTTTTTCTTATATTGTAATAAAAAGTTGAGATTTTTGTAAAAAATGAGCCGCTTCTGGAAAATAGCTACTCTTCTCCTGTTTTTGTTGCTTGTGGGTTGCAGTAAAACTGAAATTCCCGAAAACAGGGTGTTTTCTATTGACGACTTGGCGAACAAAAAAGTAGGAGTTCTTGTCGGTACGACGGGCGAAATATACGCTGCCGATTATGGTACAGATTCTACTCGACTCCATGCGGAAAAGTTTGAAACGCTCGCTCAGGCGGTAGATGCCCTGCTCGAAGGAAAAATCGATGCTGTGCTTACGGACGATGCTCCCGCCAAGGTGTTTGTACGCAAAAATCCCTCGCTGCGAATCTTGAATGAAGTCTTCAAGGAAGAATCGTATGCAGGTATTGTTGCCAAAGAAAACATGGGCTTGCTCGATTCTATCAATATCGCTCTAATCCAGATGCGCGCCATGGGCGTTTACGATTCTATCTTTGACAGTTATATCAGCGGTCAAACCAAGTATCAAGTTCACCAGGATTCTGTTTCTGGTCCGGTTCTCAGGGTGGCGACTAATGCCGAATTCCCGCCGTTTGAATTCCGTTGCAAGAATCGCGGAATCGTGGGAATCGATATCGAAATTGCTCGCTATGTGGCTAACTACTTAGAACGCCCTGTCGAAATTATTGATATGGATTTTGACGATATTATCGATTCTGTCCGAGCGGGAAAAGCGGACCTCGGTCTAGCGGCTTTCTCGGTGACCGAAGAACGCGGTCAGGTCATCAATTTTACGGATCACTATGCCACGTCTAAAATTGTGGTTATGGTTCGTAGTGGCGCAGAGGAATCGACTTTCCAGCGCATTAAGGATACGCTGTTGGGTGGCTAAAACCTAAAGTTTCTGTGGTAATTCCAGCTCCATTGTTCTGGGTGCTCGGAAATCCAGATTTCAGTTTCTTTTGCTATTTCCGCGACGAGCTTTTCGGGATTGGTTTTGGGCGGATAGGCGCTTTCGAAACGGATAACGATTTGACGCCTTGTGTTGGTCCACGTGCGGAACGTGACGATGGAGGCTCCCATCTGATTCACTTTCTGCGGGAGGCGCAAGTAGAGCGTGCTCGCTTGTCCGAATAGTTTGACTTCGTTGCCTTTGGTGTTCTTGCCTTGGTCAAAAACCATGGCGAGAATTCCCTTGGTCTTGAACAGGTCTCGGATAAGTTTGCCGGTTTCTTCGGGGTGATATTCGGTCAAGTGCGGGTCGCTGCGGAGTTCCCGTAGTACTTCGCGGAAGGCTTGATCGCCAACGGAATCGGTAATCAGGTGCACGTGTTCACTGTAGCGGCAAAGACTGCGGTGCAAAAGCTCGAACGCGCCTTGATGAATGCTGATGGCGGCGACAGGGCCATGCTTTACCGCCTCGCGGATGATTTCTTCGTTCTCGTAGACGATTCGATTTTTGACGCTTTTAAAGCGGGCGAGTCCGCGATAAGAATCGAGCGCGTTCCAGAAGATTCCCTTGAATGTGTCGCGTGCGCTTACGGTTGTTTTTAAATAGGTCTTCGCGTTTTCGAGGTGCCTTACTGTGCGCCCGTAAGCTCGCTTGGTGTGGAGCGCCTTATAGATTGGGAATGCAACTGCAAAAAGTGCCGAATAGAAAACATCCGGCGTTCGCAACAGGATTTGAAACAGAATCTTGTATATGCCGGTTTTGATATTGAGCATTTTTAGAACTTTGTATTTAGAATGTGAAATGAGGAATGTGTAATTTCACATTACACATTTCACATCATACATCTCTACTTTTCCTCGTCAAACTCCAGAATGTTTCTTCCGAGTTCGCGTTCGAATACGCGGCGGCTGAGTCCTTCGCCGGCGTAGCTGAGTGTGGGCGACACTTCGTAGAGCTTGTTCGGCTTGACATCGACATGAGCCTTGCGGAGCCATTCGCGGTGCAGTCTGCCAATCATTTCGCGTGCAGTCTTCGGACTGTCGTTACCTTCGGCGTTCTTGACCGGGCTGAATTCTTCTTCGCGGACCACGCCAAATGGCATCATCGTACCCAGCTGCGGGAAGGCGTCGAACAGGAACTGCTCGAACTTCCAGCATTTTTCGATACCGCAAACCGTCTTGCGTGCGGTATGCCACGGGAGCTTGCTGGTCTGCAGCTTGCGCAAACCTTCAATCTTGAACAAGTGAATGGCGAGGTTTCCGCCGTCAAACACGAGGCTTCCGTCGGCGTTAGTCATGTCGCGGTAGTTCTCGGGCAGGTCGCTGTATTCGACCACACCAGGCTTGTTGTTCTGCAAGGCAAAAATGCCCACCTTTTCGTTGGGCCCTGCCTTGTGCACCACCTTGGATGCCGACATGCTGCGGCCTTCGCTGGCGAGAGCGCCAATAAAGGCGGGGTCGCAAATGCGGCAGAGGGCGTTGTCGACGCTGTAAAGGAATACGTAGCGAACGCCTTTTTCAATCAACCAGGCGAGAGTGCCGCTCTGGGCGAGTGCCCTAAAGCATCCGCCGTTGCCATCGGGTACAAGGGCTAGACGATTGTTCTCGTCGACGACTGCCTTTCCGTTCGGGTCGAGCGCACAAATCGTACCTTGTTCAAAGAAACGGATGTTTTCGCGGGCGTATCCGAAAAAGTTGTGTTCGGTAAAGAAGTTGACCGTCGCTTCGTGATTCAGCGGGCTGGTCATGATGCACCAGGGAATCGGATGACCGACCTGTGCGGCCAAGTTCTGCAAGCGTTCGGCCTGCAGCTGGAACAAGCTCTTGTGGCTGGGGAGGCCGATGTCGAACATGCCCTTGGGACCGTCGAAACCGAGGCGGGAACCTTGTCCGCCAGCAACTAGGAACGCAGCCACCTGGCCCTTGCCCAGGAGAATTTCACCGGTTTCTTTCCAGAAGTCGTAGCGCAGATCGTCGATTGCGGTCTTGAACGGCATGGGCTTCAAGTCGCTCGAAACGTTGTCGTCCAGCGAGGCGTTGGATTTTTCGGTATAAAGGGCCTTCAGTTCTTCCCAGTCCTGGCTTTCGATGTCACGTTCCAAAGCCTTGCGGGAATCACCGCTCAAAGATTCAAGCTTGGCAATCAGCTCTTGCTGGCCTGCCGCATTCAAAGTTTCGATAATGTCCATATATTTTACCTAATGCCGAAGAAAATCACCATGCTCACGATGAGCGCGAAGATGCTGATGAGGTGCATGCGCCACACAATCTTTGAATTCATGAGCGGCTTGCTCGGGAAACGGCCTTCCCACTTCTTTTGGTAGTGGTGGTGGAGCGGAGCGCAAAGGAAGATGCGCTTGCCTTCGCCGGTGGTTTTCTTGGTGAATTTGAACCAGCTAATCTGGAGCAATACGGAGCAAGCTTCGGCAATGATGATGATGCAAACGATGGGGAGGAAGAGCCCTGCCTGCACCAGAATGAACATGATGCCAATGGCTGCGCCAAAACCTACGGAACCGGCGTCGCCCATGTAGATTTCGGCCGGAGGGCTGTTGAACCACAAGTAGGCAAGGAGTGCACCTGCAATGGACATAGCGAGCGGGAAAAGTTCGTCGCAGCCGGGCAGATAAGGTACGCTCAGGTACTGGCTAAAGATAAAGTTGCCGCTCACGTAGGCCACAAGACCCACGAAAATCATGCTCGAAAGAATCGGTACAGAAACGAGGCTGTCGAGACCGTCGGTAAAGTTGGTACCGTTAGCGGATGCAGCAATTACAAAAGTCATGAAACCCACGAAAATCCAGTTGGGTAAGTGAATCTGGAACACGTCGATGGGGCAGAAGGGGATCGTCAGGTCGCCTTTGAGTTCGGGAATGAACTTGTAGCAGAAAATGGCGACAACCAGGCTAAACAAGAAATACAGGAAGAGTCTAAGGCTGCTGGAAATACCGTCGGCCTTGTCCATGTAGTCGGCGGCCTTGAGCTTGCCGAGTTTGATCAGACGCTTGGCCTTGACCTTGGCGATGTCGTCGATGGCGCCAACGGCAGAGAACGCAGCAAGCACAATCAGGGTCGAAATGGTATAGCCGTTCATCTTGCATACCAGGAGCGACACGATTTCTACCACAATAACAAGGAGGAGACCGCCCATAATCGGGGGAGACTTGGATTTGCCGTCTTTATCGAAGTCAGAAGTCGCATCGAGGCTCTGGAGCTTTCGAATATAAATCGGCATGAAGGTCATGACGAGGATGATAGAGAGCATGGCAGCTGTACCTGCGCGGAACAGACGGCCATCAAAAAGATCAATACTGGTTAAATGATAAAGCCACTGACAAAGCATGTTGCAATAATAAAAAAATATAGGCGAAATCGCTGTAAAATTTCTAAATTATAGGGCATGAGTGAATTCCATATCGACTGCCCCCATTGTGGTTCATCCTTTGACGCCCAGATCCAAGGAGATGGCGCCAACATGATGGTGTTTTGCTGCGCCCGCTGCAAGACTCCCTTGATGTATTACCATGGCGAGGTCGCTGAACTGGATCGCGACGAATTTGCCGGACTCCGCAAGAAGCTGAGCCGCGCCATTGACGCCGTTGTCAGTAACGGTGGTGCCATGGGTGCAGTGGCAGAGGCCCTCAAGAAGATGGTGGAAGCCTCCGAAGCCTTGGCTGAAGAACGTACCGAAAAAGGCGAAAGTCTACCAAGCCCCCGCGAAGGATCTGCTCCGTCGGAATTTGAAAATGTGGCCGAAAAAATTGCTGGCGCCATGGCTTCTAACGATGCCGAAAAGGTGCAGCCGACGGTCATTTCGGACGATGTTCTTGCCGATTTGCAAAAAGACCTCGACGAACTCGATGTCGACAGCTTCTTGGATAAGCTATAGAATTAAACCTTCTACAGCCAACTTCCTACTGTCTACTTCCTACTTCCTACCGTCTACTAATCATGCTTGAATTTTTCATCGCAGCGCTTGTCGTGGGGATTGCCCCCGGGCCAGATAATTTATTCGTACTTGCCCAAAGTGCTGCCCACGGCGCCCGAGCTGGTTTTTGCGTGATTTTGGGGCTTTGCACGGGAATCATGGTGCAGACGGGGCTGCTGGTCGCGGGGGTTTCGGCGCTGGTTGCCGCAAGCCCGACGGCGTTCTTTGTGATGCAATGTCTCGGTGCTGCATACCTGCTGTATTTGGCATACCGGAGTTTTCAAGTTCGCGCCGGAAACGTGGCTATAGATGATGAAAATCATAAGCCCAGCGATGTCGGCCATCCTTCTGCCCGCAAGCTTTACCTTCGCGGTATCATCATGAACCTTTCGAATCCGAAGGTGATTCTGTTCATGCTTTCGTTTATACCGCCGGCCGTGCGCTTGGACCGCCCGATTCACCCGAGCTTGCAGACCGCTATCTTTGGCGCAGAATTCATTGTGGCGACCATGATCGTGTTCGGCTCGGTCGCGATTTTGGCGGGCGCCGTCAAGAAGTTCCTGCTGAATAGCCCGAAGGCGAACCGCAACCTCAACTGGTTTAGCGGCGTCGTATTCGTGCTGCTGGCTTTTGCGCTGTTCTTAGTCTAACGTTACTTGAGCTGTGTCGTGATGTCGATGGTGCCGCCACGGCCAAACTGATCCATGTAGGTCAGCTTCCATGTGAACGAAGCCGGGGTTTTGTCCGAAGTGTTGATGATACGCACCGAGAATTCTCTGGCTCTTTCGGGGATAATCCAGCCTTGGCATTTGCCGGCGGCACCGGATGGCATGGGATTGTATGTCTGCGCTACGATGCCGCAGCCCTGATTGCTGACATAGGTGTTGTATTCAATGGAACTCTTGGAGAAGAGGGATTCCTTGGCATATCTAATTTCATCAAACAAGGTGTACCCGTGTTCAAGGCGTTTTTCGCTGTTGGAAATGTTTGCCTTGACGGTGTCAATCTCATCTTTAGGGAATACCATGGAATAGGGCTCCGTCACGCGTTCTGATGGGATGAGTGTAAAATTGGCGTCTAGGTGCAAGACAAAACCTTCGGGCAGTCCGCTGGCGCTCATTTTATAATTGCTGACAAACTGCACCAAAGTGGTGCATGTGGCTGCCGGGAGAGTCGAAAGCTTTGCCTTGACGCCTTCAATGTCGAACTCTGGGATGTCGGCGTAGGGAATGTACGAGGTAAGGGCGCTGTCGCCTAAATTAATGTCGATGAGCCTTGTCTCCTCGGTATTTCCTTGGAAATATTTAGCATGTCTCTCATCCCCGTCATTGGGAAACATTCCTTCGCTATGAAAGTCGATGTATCCTCCGACATATTCAATGCAGCTTCTTTGACGGCACGCAAAGGATCCGTTGTTCTGGATTTCGCAGCCGCCCTGATCAAAATAGCCTGTGTTAAGCGTACCGTTTTCGACAGGGTAGAGCAGACGGTAAATTTTATGGCGTTCGTCTTCGGGTTCGTTGCGTAATTTGCTGTAGCTGCTGGAAGAACGCGTAATCGGTTCGAAAAGTGTGGTGTCTGTATTGCTGCTAGCTGCGGAGCTTAAAACCGAGGAACTAGATGGCGAGACATTTGCGCTTGATTGTGCCTCTGTTTCGCTTGATGATAATGTGGCTGCTGAACTTGAAGGCGCCTCTATTTCGCTAGATGACGACGTTGTTGCGGAACTGGAGAGGTTTTCAGCTGAGCTTGGCTCCGCGGAGCCTGAAACTTCAGAACTCGAAGAACCTTGTGTGGGACTGTCAGCTTGATCGCTAGACAAACCTGCTTCGGAATTGCTAGAAAGTTCGCTTGACGCATTTACAGCGTCACTTGCGTTGTCGGAACATCCTGTTAGGAAAGCTGCCGTAAGGACTATGGTTGCCGATAGTCCGTGTATGAATTTGCCTCTCATGCGATTCTCCTTCTATTGTATTTTAATATACCAAAAAAAGAGAAAGGCTGGTCGTAAAATATTTTAAAGTTGCTTTTCAATCAGCTTGAGAATCTTCTCGATAGCCACTTCGGGGCTGTCGCTGGTGTCACCGCCGGCGGCACGGGTGTGGCCTCCGCCGCCAAATTCCTTGGCAATGGCGTTCACATCTACAATGTAGTTGCTGCGCAGGCTAATCTTGTATTTGCCGTTCACGGGGTACAGAAGTAGGGCCACTTCGGTGCCGCCGACCTCGCGAATGGTGTCAATGACGGTGGAAAGTTCCACGGGCGTGACGCCGAAATGTTCCATGTCTTCGGGCGTAATGTAGCTGTAGACGACCTTGCCGCCTAAACCAAGCTTGCACTGCTGCATGGCATAGCCCGTAATGAGCGTCTGCTTGTAGGTGCGGGTGTAGTAAGTCTCATTCACGATTTTTGCGAAGTCGACGCCAGCTTCAATCAAGTCACCCACCACCTGCATGGTGCGCTTGCCGGTGCAGCTGTACTTGAAGGCTCCCGTATCGTGTACAATGCCGAGGTAAAGGGAACTGGCGGTGTCGCGGCTGATTTTAGCCTTGTCGAGATTTACGTATAGAACCTCGCTGGCGGAGCTTGCTTCGGGTTCTACCAGGTTCAGGGTGCAAAGGTTCAGCGGGTTGCTAATATGGTGGTCGATGTTGATGGTCTTCTTGGCGGCCTTGATGCATTCGGCACCGCCGGCGCCCACGCGCTCAAAGCTCGGAGTGTCCATCAGGAATACCAAGCCGTAGGGCTTGCCGCCGTTGCTTTCGGCTGTCCAGACGGATTGGGCATCGCTTGCCCCACGCAGAATCTTGTAGCTGTCGGGGAAGTTTTCGAGGAACAAATCCACGCTAATGCACGGATAGTTGTCCTTGATGTAGTTGTAAATGCCCGTGGTAGAGCCCACACAGTCGCCGTCCGGGCGCACGTGCCCGAAAATGGCTACCGTCTTCGCTTCGCTTAAAAATTCATCGATCTTCATATCAAGGAATATAGTAATAATGTGGGTTCCTTTGACTTCGTGCTACGCACTACGCTCAGGATGACACATTTATTCCACATCCCACATCTCTAATTTTTATATTTACATATATGAAGTTGCTCTTTACAGACCTTGACGGTACGCTCCTGACCGACGACAAGACCATTCTCGATGTAGACATGAAGGCTATCGAGGGAATGCTTGAACGTGGCCACAAGCTGGTGCTCTGCACCGGGCGTCCGCTGACCAGCGCAAAGCAGCTGGCGCAAAAGTACGGCTTCGACAAGCCGGGCTTTTTCTTGGTGAGTTTCAACGGCGGGCTTATTTACGATTACGCCACCGAACAGTCCATTCTGACGCGTTACATTCCGGTAGAATCGGTCAAATTCATTATGGATGCGGCCCACAAGGCGGGCATGCACGCGCACACGTACTCGGGCGACCTGGTAGTTTCGGAATACGAGACGGAACAACTCAAGACATATTGCCGGCTGATGAAGATGGACTACGTGGTTGTCAAGGATATTCGCGACTACTACGGCGAATTCATCAACGTGGTCGTCAAGCCGCCTATCAAGGTGAATATCATTACGCCGTTTAATCATGATAGCCTGCTCGATTTTCGCGCCGAAATGCGCAAGACCACGGCGGGCAAGCTCTTTGACGTGTTCAGCAAGCCCGAAATGCTCGAATTTTCGCACATGCAGTCCAATAAGGGCGATGCGGTGCGTTTTATGGCCGATTTTTACAAGGTCCCGCTTTCGGATACCATCGCCGTGGGTGACGAAGAAAACGATTGCCCTATGATCGAGGCCGCAGGTGTAGGAATTGCCATGGCGAACGCCTCCGATGTGGCAAAATCGGTGGCCGATTACGTGACTAAAGCCGACAATAATCATGGCGGGATTGCCGAAATTGTCCAAAAATTCGTGATTTAGTCGTTTTTACCTCAAATATTCCAATTTGGAATATACGAGGTAACTTTTTTTGAACAAAATGGTAATCTTTGTTGTATCTTCTATATAGATATATAATATAGGGATACCGCAGGGGCATGAAACAATTCCAGTTTGATTACCATAGCATCACTACGTTGAAACGCGACCTTGACAAGATTAGCCTTTGGTGCAAGTCAAGAGTGTTTTCTCATGTGGTATTCCAGATTTATTCCAATTCCATGGATAAGGGACAAATTGACCTAGTCTGCGACGTTATTTCGCAGAATTTCCCGGATTCCATTTACATGGGCTGCTCGACAGGTGGCAATATCATCGATGGGCGAATTTCCAATGCCGAAATTTCTGTTGTCTGTACGATTTTTGAATACCCTACGACTCAGCTAAAATTGTTGCAGTATACGATGGATGCGGACAATGCCGTTGATGTGGTTGGCAGTATTAAAGAAGAAATCAAGGCGAATCCGTGGGTGAAGGCGGTTGAACTGCAGCTGACGACTCTTGGTGTTTCTATGACACCGTTTTGCGATGCGTTCAAGGATGTGGACCCCTCGATTGCGATTTTTGGCGGTGGTGCCATTAATCCGAACTTGACAAGTACGGAAACATGCATTTTTTCGAATGTGGGCGGATATTCAGGAAAGGGTGTCCTAGTGCTTTTGATGGGGGGTGAAGACTTCTTTGTCCATACCACCCATGTGATTGGCTGGAAACCCCTTGGCCGTGAATTTGTAGTGACAAAAGCAAGGGGACCGGTGCTGTATGAACTGAATGGCGAGCCCGCTTATGAAGTCTATCACCGCTATTTGAATATCCAGAATGACGAACACTTCATTTACAACACGCTGGAATTCCCGTTGTTCTACAAGCGCAATGGAATCGATATCATGCGTGCTCCGGTAGCCTGTAACGAAGATGGTTCCGTAGTCATGTCGTCGGATATCGAAGAAGGCGTGAAGGTGCGACTTGCTTATGGCGACCCGTGGACCATTCTTGAAAGTGTCCGAAAAGACGGCCGTAATATAGGGGTGTTTAGCCCTGAAATAATCAAGGCGTTTTCTTGTGTAGTACGTCGAATCTTTTGGGGTAAAGAAGAAATCAGTGGTGAAACGCTCCCGCTGCAGAGCATTGCGTCTACTTCGGGTTTCTATTCCTCTAGCGAATTCTTGCGTACGGGTTGTTGCGTGAACCAGCACAATGCGACTCTTGTGATTGCAGGAATGCGCGAAGGCAAGGGCGGGGAACGTTATGATTTCGAAATGCCCGAGGAGGCGTTCTCGGGCAAGGTTTCCATGATTAACCGTCTGGCTACTTTTATCGATGTGACGGCACAGGAGCAAGCCGAAACTTACGCAAAACTGCAGTTGACCGCTATTACGGATTCCTTGGCGGAGGTGTTTAACCGTGGCGAAATTCAACGCCGAATTACCCAGTGCGTGACGTCAGGGCGGCCAGGTTGCCTTGTAATGTTCGATATCGATAGTTTTAAACAAATTAACGACACCTGGGGCCACAAGGAAGGTGATAATGTCATTCAAGAATTTAGCCGTCTTTTAAGAAGGGTTGCCGATGAAATCGGAGTATCCGGGGTTGATGCGGCTGGCTTTAATATGACTGATTTTGAAGACATGTGTGCAAAGGAATACGAACTTCATGGTGGAGACTCTTTACAGCCTGTTCCTGTGATTCTGAATGTAAAATCTCCCATTGGCCGTTGGGGAGGCGAAGAATTCATGGTGCTTTTGCAGGATTCCTCGTTAAAAATGGCTATAGATTTTGCTGATAGGGTGCGTGTCGCGTTCAATGATATTACATTTGAAAAAGCTGGACGTCGTTCCGTGAGTGCCGGTGTAACCGAACTTCGGAAGGGCGAAAGCACTGATGCCGCAATTGTTCGCGTTGACAAAGTTCTTTATAGAGCCAAGAAAAACGGCAAGAACTGCGTTGTGGTGTCAGAAGGAGAAAATGATGGATAGCGTTGTCAAAGCGAAAATAGATTCCTTGTATGAGGCTTTTTCGGTACTTGCAAATGGTGCATACACCTATGTCACCGATATGAGAACAGATTGGACCCGCTGGTCTAAAGAGGCCGTTCACTATTTTGGCTTACCTGACGAATATATGCAGGGGGTTGCTTATGCCTGGATGGAAAAAATCCACCCGGATGATCGCACCGCCTATAAAGAAAATATTGACAAGGTCATGTCTGGCCAGATGAACGAACATAATCTTCAGTATCGTGTGCTGACAAAAGATGGCCGCTACATTGTTTGCACCTGTCGTGGGGTATTGCTCCGTGACGAACATGGAACCCCGGACTATTTCGGCGGGATGATCAAGAACAATGACACCCTGAGCTATTTTGATGATGTTTCCAACATGAGAAGCCTTTACGGTTTTTTGGAAGACTTGCAGTCGACGAGTTTGCGTGGTGAAAGCCTGCAGGTGATGATTTTGGGCATTAATGATTTTTCTCGTCTGAATGAAATTTACGGCTACACGTTCGGAAACCGCGTGATTCAGGAATTTTCAAAGATGATCAAGGTCGAAGCCCATGGCATAGGCGACTGGTACCGAATGGATGGAACCAAGTTTGCTATTGTCTGCCAGAAAGCCTCTGTTGAAGACCTGAAAAACCTGTACAAACGTATCCAGTACAATTCCCTTCATGATTTTAATGTGGATGGAACTCGCGTAGTTCTTTCGTTTGTCGCAGGAGCCATCAACCTCGAAAAATTCGAGGTCAGCGTAGAAACCGTTTATTCTTGCCTGCGCTTTGCCTATTACGAATCCAAGAATAATCACTTGGGTGAGTTGTATATTCTTAAGAACGACGTAAACGACGACAAGCGTTTCGCCATCGAGCGTATCAACGTGATTCGCAATAGCATTGTGAATCATTGCGATGGGTTCTACTTGTGCTACCAGCCGATTGTGGACGCCGCTAGCGAAAAGATTATTGGCGCCGAGGCTTTGATTCGTTGGAAAAACGAGGAGTACGGCGTTGTACCTCCGGTAGAATTTGTCGATATTTTGGAACAAGATAATTTGTTCCCGGAACTGGGTAAGTGGATTCTAAGGACTGCAGTCAAGGATGCAAAAAAATTCCTTGAATCGTATCCGGGCTTTGTAATCAACGTGAATCTTTCGTACACCCAACTTGAAAAACCGAATTTCGTCGAAAGCGTGCTTTCTATTTTGGAAGAGGAATCGTTCCCGCCGCAGAATCTGTGCTTGGAAATTACGGAGCGTTGCCGCCTTTTGGATATGGCTCTTCTTAAAGATATCTTTACGCGGCTGCGCAATAAGGGTGTCAAGGTGGCGCTCGATGACTTCGGTACCGGCTTCAGCTCTATTGGCGTGTTGCGTGAACTGCCGGTGACTACGGTGAAAATTGACCGCAGCTTTGTCATGAATATCGAACAGGATACTTCTGACCAGAAGACTGTTCGTTTTATTTCGGAACTGGCGGATTCCTTCTCGTCGTCGGTAACTGCAGAAGGTATCGAAACGCCCGAAATGCGAGAATTCCTGCTGCGATTCAAGGTCAAGAGCCTGCAGGGGTTCTACTACTCGAAACCGCTGCCGGTTGATGAGTTCATGGACAAGTACATCGAAACGTAATGGAATTTTGAAAAATGAATAATGAAAAAGCTCTTTCAGGTGTCTGAAAGGGCTTTTGTTTGTTAAGTATTAACTAAATTAATTGCATGAAGAATATTCTCGAACGTCTGGGCATTGGCCGCAGGCATTTTGCTGTAGTTGGAATTACGCTTGCCGTTTTGGTGGTCGCGTTCCTTATTTTCAATAATTTGACCGTTTCGTATGCCCGTCGCTGGGATATTGATTGGGGCTATTACTTCATCCTTTCGACCTTCATTCTGCTGGTTGTGGGAGTACTCGTCAACATTCCGGTCATTGCCAGGGGATGGAAAGGCTTTAAGCCCTCGGGCAAAAGCATCTGCGCCTTTGCGGGTATTGCCCTTGTGTTTTCGGTATTCATGTTCGGAAACATCAGCAATACGCACCGCGTTTTGAGTGATGAAACGAGCTGGGAGTCCATGGGCCTCCAGATGTATTTTCAACATACGGGCGGTATCTGTAACGAAGGTATTTGGAACGATGGCGTTCTCGATTGCAAAACCGAAGTGAACAACTTCAAGGGCAAGGCGCTGGGCTTCGTTTATTCGCTGGTGTTCAACTTTATGGAACCCAACCGCGACACGGCCCTGCTGGTGAACTTCCCGTTCTATCTGCTGAGCCTGCTGTTCTTCTTCTTCGCGCTTTCCAAGTGGTTCAAGAATGAATGGGCGGCGCTGGCGGCTACGGCGTTCCTGGGCGGCATGCCTATTTACCTGTTGCAGGCCCGTTCGGCATCTACCGAGGTGCTGTACATATTCCTGCTTGCGGTACTCATGGCGTGGTATGCCTTTGTGCCGGCGAACAAGGTGAATTGGAAGCATTTCTTGCTCACGGTGCCGCTCCTTGGCTTCTTTGCCCAGACGCGACAAGAAACCGTGTTTGCGTTTATTCCTTTTGCCCTTTACTACTACAAGTATTTCTTTGAAAAGGCCCACAGGCTTCCGCTGTTCGTGGCGGCTGTGATTGCCGTGAGCTGGCCCTCGGTGAATACCATGGCGGCTTACCGCGGTTACGATTTCCAGGGTGGTGAACATGCTGCCCACTCCCTTGAAAACTTCTGGTTTAACCTGAAGACGAATATAGAAGTGATGCTGAATCTGGAAACGGATTCGTCTTTTGGCGGCATTATGCAGAATCCCTTCTATACGACTTTTACCATTATTCTGCTTGTTGCGACGGCTTGGCTCCTGTTCCGTCTGATTTATTCTCGTCGTTACTGGCGCGGAGCCTTGCTTGGCATTCTGTTCTGCCTGCAGATTTTTGTGATTCTTTTGAATGTGTCGGGTACGTTCACGATCGATATCAACCAGCGTTATGTGCTGGTGGCGCTCCCGCTGTTTGCCTTGATTATGGCGCTGGGCCTTTATGATGCGTTGGCATTTACCACGAAGATGAAGCCCGAAGCGGCGGGGAAGATTATTCTTGCTGTCGCGGTGGCCCTTTCGGTGGGTCTCATGATTTATCACGGGGACAGCTATCGCCACAATATGCTCTATTACAAGAACAAGTTGCTGGGCGAAGAAGATTACCTGGATAAGGCTTTGGCATCTTACCCTTCGAATTCCATCTTTATTTATGCTCGTCCCTGGCAGATGCTGGCTTCGGGGCACAGTTCCTTCAGTGAACGTTCCTTTATGGGCTGGGATAACGAAACTTTTGCCAAATGGCAGCTGGTTTCGGGTGGTAATATCTACATGGTGCGTGGTCAGGATGGCTATGGCCTGTTGAACCGCAAGTCTCGCGTGGTGGGCTTCAAGACGACTGACCAGGTGGATGAAATCTTGCACGATTACAAGAGCGAACGTGTTTTGATTGAACCTAAACTGTTCGGTTATCCTCTTGCCATTTACAAGATTACGGCCAAGAAGGGCGTGTCGACTTACTTGCAGAATTTCTTTGTGAGCGATATGGAAAACAATGCCATGATCGTGAACAAGCGGTTCCCCGAGACGATTACCTGTAACTTCACCCTGAACAATGAATTGCAGGAAGAATTGGTGCTCTCGCAGGAGTCGGATACTTTGCTGCTCGATTCGGCTAAGATCATGGCTGGCATGAACCGTGCGACCTTTGAATGCTTGCTTCCTGATACCGATACGCTCCGCTTGCTCAAGGATTTCTTTGTCGAATCGCCCGATGTGTTGCTGCTTTCGACTTTGAAAATGGAGGCTTTCGAACAGGCATGGGGCTCTCCGCAGGTAAACCAGACTGTTGAACATCGCGTGATTACGCTGGACAAAGAAGTGTTCAAGTACGGAATCGGAGCCCATGCTTCTGGATTCGTGCGTTACAAGTTGCCTAGGGAATATAATACCTTCCATGTGACGGTTGGACTTGATGACGAAAGTGCCTGTGGCGATGGAGCTTCGTTTATTGTCGTGGGCGATGGTCGAGAACTATACCGTAGTAAGCGGATGTATTCGACTGAAAAGCAGACGCTGAGCTTGGATGTTTCTGGAGTTCGGACCCTTGAACTTCGCGTTGACGAAGGTGACAAGAAGGACAAGGATTGCGACCATGGCGACTGGGCGAATGCCTGGCTGGAGGCGTCTCGTTGAAAGTCCTCGTAGCACCTTTGGATTGGGGGCTGGGGCATGCGACCCGTTGCGTGCCCGTGGTTCGTGAATTCCTGAATCAAGGTGCTGAGGTGGAATTGGCGGTGGTGCGGTCGAATGCGACCCTGCTGCGAGGTTTCTTCCAGGAAATCCGTCAGCGTCTTGCACCGTCTTACAATATTGTTTACCCTAAGCACGGCTATAATATGGGGCTGTGGCTGGCGAAGAACGGCGTTCATTTGCGGACGGTGATGAATTACGAGCATCGATTTGCCGAAGAAATGGTGGAACGCTACCATTATGATGTCCTCGTATCGGATAACCGTTTTGGTTTTTACAGTCGCCATGCGAAATCTATTTATATGACGCACCAGCGTCGCATTGCCTTCCCGAAGGTGCTTTCGGCGTTTGAACCGCTCGGTATGCTTTGGCATGCGTCTGTCATGAAGCATTTTGACGAGGTCTGGGTACCCGACTTGCCGGAGTTTCCGGGGTATGCGGCAGGGCTTTCGCATGTGAAACAGTCTCCGGTGCCGGTAAAGTTTGTGGGGGCGTTGTCCCGCTTTGAAAATCATCTTGAGGCAAGCGCGCCGCGGACATACAGGTTCGTGGCTGTTGTCTCGGGCGTAGAACCGGCGCGGAGCCGTTTCGAATCGATTCTGCGCAAGGTGCTTGCTAAGGTTCCCGGTCGTCATGCCATCATTTTAGGGAAGCCTATTTTAGGCGTTAAATCCTGGAGTGAAGGCAATATCGAATTTCATACTCATTTGCCTGATCATGAATTTGCCGAAGTTGTTCGTGGCGCCCAGTGGGTGGTATCTCGCGGCGGTTACAGCACCGTGATGGATATGGCTGTCCTTGGCGCAAAGTGCATTTTTGTGCCGACTCCAGGACAGTACGAACAGGTTGTTTTGGCTCAGGATTTAGCCCGCGAGGGTTATGCGGCAACCATTAGCGAATCAAATTTTTCCATTGAAACATTGCTTGCCACGATGAGTGAAAATGGAAATGTCGCTTTGCCGAAACCAAATGGTAACGACCTTCTAAAAAATGCTATTAGAGAACTTATGTCATTCTCGACCGAAGGGAGGGAATCCAGTGCTGGATCCCGTCCCCTCTTCGAGGGTCCAGGAAGACAAGCTCATTTTTAATTTTTAATTCTTCATTCTTAATTCAACTAATTATGCCTCAGTTCATTCTCGCATTCCCTCTCACTAAAGAAGTTAACGAACCGCTCGTTTTGACTGAAACCGTGACGCTTGCCGCCGATGCTGCATCGGTGATTATTCCTGGCTGTAGCGTGATGTTCAAGGTTATCCGCAAAGAACGTGTGGCTGGCCTTGCCGATATTTTCAAGGAACACCAGGATATTCCGGCTGAAACCGCCGCCGCTATCGAAGCGCACAAGTCGCTGCTGTTCCTGCTCGGTGAAGTGAAGAATATCGACGAAGTGACCCAGGTGAACATGGCGATTCTCAAGGTGTTCAACGCAGGGGCGCTGGGCGTGTACATGCAGCAGTGTGGCGCCGCCTGGACCGATGCGGGTTTCCGCGAAGAAGTGGGCGATGGCGAATACCCGATGGATCCGTGGATCAATTTCGTAGAAGCGGGCGATACGATTTATACGCTCGGCCTTGCGACATTCGTGCTGCCGGATTTGTGCATCGCGGCTAGTGCCGAAGACCCGCAAGAAGCTTTGCTGATGGCGGCCGATTCATTGTTCGGCGATGGCGTTCCGGCCAAGTCCGGCTCCGAAGTCGATCTAGGCGAAGGCGTGCATTACGTGCTCCGCGCCGAAGCCAAGAACCCGTTCCCGAAAGACAGCCCCGAGTACAACAAGCAGGGAATACTCCGTGTGGTGAGAAAATAATCTACCGCAGTCACTTTAGAGCGAAGCAATTAAAAAAAGAAATATTTTTATTATCTTTCTTCTTTGATAACAAAGGAGTTGGAATGAAGAGTGCTTTTTTTTATTTGCTATTTGCGGCTGTTTTGTGTTTCTCTGCAAATTTTGAAACGAAAGAACCTGCCAAGGATTCTGATGGTTATTTTCTGGTGGGCTCGTTCGAAGAATTGCTTTGGACACGGAATTTTGTGAATTCCCTGGATACTTCGTTGGGGGTCGAGTCTCTTGCATCTCTAGAAAAAATCCGTCTCATTGCGGACATCGAGGTTCCCGAAGGTTTTTCCATTGATACGATATATAAGACGGATTTCCCTTCTGGCTATTACTACATATTCTTTGATATGTATTTTGGAAATTTCGATGGCGAAAACCATAAAATTTTAGGGTTGAACTATCCCCTGTTTCGTTATGTCTACGGAACGGTCCAGAACTTGGAACTGATTGGCGGTGAAGTTGTTTATGTTGCTCGTTTAAATCGCCTAGATTTGACAGATAATGGAATTTTGGGGGTGCGAAACAATGGAACCGTAAGGAATGTTCATGTAAAAGGAAATATCCGTTCAGAGTATAATATAGGCGGCATTGTCGGTTATAATCGTGCGACTATAGATTCTTGTTCGTTTGAAGGTGAAATCACGGGAAGAGAAAATATTGGGGGCATTGCGGGAGATAATTCTGGTAAAATAACAAATTGCGAAACCTCTGGCAAAATTACTATAACTGGTGAATCGTCGGGCGATAAACGAAATTATTTCGGAGGAATCGCTGGAAGGAATAATGGTGGCTCCATTGATAACTGCAAAAACAATAGCTCTTTTCTTATCCTGAATAATGCCTGGGCTTATTATGTAGGCGGTATCGCCGGCCTGTCTTCTGGTCCCATATCCAATAGCGTCAACAAGGCGGATATTGAAATTGATGGCTTTCAAAAAATAGGCGGTATCGCAGGAGCCGTCAATAACGATACTATTTATTCTTGCACTAATGAAGGCAATATCACCCTTACCAACAACACTACTTTTGTGGGCGGCATTGTTGGATATGGTGGCGAGAATGGAGATCACTATAAATTAGCTGTTGTCATAGATTCTCATAACAAAGGCGACGTCATCGCCACCCACTCTAGTGAATATGTTGGCGGAATTGCGGGCACTAGCGTCCGTGTTAAACGGTCTGACAATATTGGAAACGTTGAGGCTAAATCGCATGTGGGTGGCATTATCGGTTATAATGGAACTGCAGATTCATGCTACAATGAGGGAAATATAAAAGCTGTGGAAAATTATGCCGGAGGTATTTCGGGCACTGGCGTGGGTGTCTTGAATTCATTCAATCAGGGAAAGATATCGGGCCAGAGATATATTGGTGGCCTGTCTGGTCAAGTGGATGGAATCTTCAATTCGTTCAATTTGGGAGAAGTCCAAGGTAGTTGGGCTGTCGGTGGACTTGCAGGGGAATTCTATATAGGGGATATAAGTCATTCCTACAATAAGGGAAATGTTTCTGGAATACATGCTGTGGGGGGAATCTGTGGCAATGCGGAACAATACCATGATTTGTCCTTAACTTTTACATACAATGAGGGCGATGTTGAAGGAATGACTAGCGTTGGCGGAATTTGTGGCGGGTACACCTATAATTTAAGATACGAGGATTTCGATGTCCTTTATACATACAATGTAGGTGAAATCAAACAGACTTCAACGGATACTGTTGGAAGATTGGGTGGATTGGTTGCCAGATATTTGAAAGACCGCTTTAATTACAGTTTTAATTATGGAAAGATTGCAGCGAATTCCAAGGATACAGTCTATTGCTTGAGTAATATGCTTTTTTCCTCTAAACGGCATCCTCTTCCGAATACCAAGGTGTTTTACAATGAGGATTCCGGTGCTTGCTTGGAAAGCGATAGCCTGAATGCGAATCAAAGACAATCCGCCAAGGCCTTTAAAGATGGAACGGTGCTTGATATGCTGAATGCCGATTCGGCTTATTGGGTTCAAGGTGAGTTGCATCCTGTGTTCAAACCGTATGAAGAAATCGTTCATATTCGTGACAGCATGAAAGCCCATTATAAGGATAGTATTAGAGCGAATATTGACCTAGTCATTAGGGAAACGCCTTTCTCGATCGATGTGAATGGCTTGAACTTAACGGTTTCTGGAGCCAAAGAAGGGACTTCGGTTCGGCTCTTTGATTGTATGGGCAAGGTCCTTCTGCAAGCAAAAATAGACAAGGAGTTTTTCGTGGCGAAAGCTCCGGCTCCAGGTATCTACATCCTTAAGGTGGGTAATACGTCTAAGCTCCTTCGCCTTATGTTACACTAAAGTTCTGAGGATTGCCGTGTCACTAAAAAAAGACGATAGATTTAATCTATCGTCTTTCATATTCTAGATAGTCTTGCGATTGTAGGTTCTATCGGGGACTTGGTCCTCTCCAGAATCGTCTACAATTCCGGCTGCTTGCCGGTGAGGCGCACGAAGATTTCTTCGTACTTGGCGAGCGTGTTCTTCACGACTTCAGGCGGAATTTCCGGACCCGGATAGGTCTTGCCCCAGTCGAGAGTTTCGAGCCAGTCACGAACGTACTGCTTGTCGAAGCTTTCCTGGTTCTTGCCCACCTGGTACTTGTCTGCCGGCCAGTAACGGCTGGAGTCCGGAGTCAGCACTTCGTCGATGAGGATGGTTTCGCCGTCGATTTCACCGAATTCGAACTTGGTGTCAGCGAGGATGATGCCCTTGGAGGCAGCATAGTCGCGAGCCTTCGTGTAGATGTCGAGGGACATGTCACGGAGAGTCGTTGCAACCTTTTCGCCAACGATGTCGAAAGTCTGTTCGAAGCTGATGTTTTCGTCGTGACCAACGTCGGGCTTGGTGCTCGGCGTGTAGAGCGGCTTTTCGAGCTTCTGGCAGAGCTGCAGGCCTTCGGGGAGAACGTGACCGCAGATCTTACCGGTCTTCTGGTAGTCCTTCCAGCCAGAACCCACGATGTAACCACGCACGATGCATTCCACGGAATGGCGGTTGGCCTTCTTCACGATCATGGAACGGCCGCGGAGGTAGTCGGCGTGCTTCTTGAGCACTTCCGGGTATTCGTTCACGTCGGCGGTGATGAGGTGGTTCTTCATGCCGAGGTGCTTGAACCAGAACAGC
>JAEEGH010007115.1_pt1 | contig 27071 bp, 25 predicted proteins | sample 9134181 | NCBI WGS metagenome assembly JAEEGH01 (sample SAMN16246544, study PRJNA631951) | gut metagenome | biome: gut microbiome; feature: rumen; material: DP-attached | host: Bos | place: Iran: Karaj | collected 2018-10 | reverse complement strand
TATAGGCACGCTGCTTCTCCAAGTCGAGGTTACGATAGTTCACCTTGCCTTTGGCGAAACTCTGTTCAAAACAACCTGTGCTGTAGTTGATCTTCTGCCAGTGTTCCTCGTCGAAAGCCACAGAACAGCTTTCATTGAATATGGTCTTGGGGTCACTCATCGTCATGGTTTTCGATAGGTTCAATCTTCGCTACTCTTCTAGCATGGCGACCTCCCTCAAAATCGGTATGGAGGAAGGCCTGCACCATCTCCCATGCGAGTTCGTTGGTGATGAAACGTCCAGGCAAGGCGAGGATGTTGGCGTCGTTATGTTGACGCGCCAATTTGGCCAGCTCCACATTCCAGCACAAGGCGGCGCGTACATTGTGGTGATGGTTTGCCGTCATCTGGGCGCCGTTGCCACTACCGCAAAGGATGATACCAAGAGGATATTGACCCGCCTCGATAGCCGATGCCAATGGATGAATCATGTCGGGATAGTCGACACTCTCAGGACCATAGGTGCCATAATCATTGACTTCGTAACCTGCTTCCGTCAGTTTTTCGATCAAAAACTGCTTCATCTCGAAGCCACCATGGTCGCTCGCTATGGGTATGATGTGTTCCATTTTTTCAGTTGTTGATAATTCGATTCGCAAAAGTACATAATTTCATTGTTCGCCATCGACATATCACACTATTTATGAAACACTTATCCGCTTGAAAAAAATCAACATTTTTAAAATAATAAACTGATAATCAATATATTATTAAGTTATCAACAGAAAATTTGTTGATAACTTTTTCATTGGGGTAGATAAAAAAACGGCTTGTTGATATCAACATTTTTCGACTCAAAAATCAGGTAAAAATGAACACATTTTCAAAAAAACAACCGGTTTTTTACCCGTTTTTTCGTTTTTCAACGAATAGCCGAAAAGGTGTTGATTGGACTGAAAAAGAATCTTTTGGTCATTTTCAAAATGGGTTTCTCAAACTGGGAAACATTAATGCAAATTTTTTATTGAAAAGTTATCAACCAATTCACAGGCATATTAACACAGGTAACAGAAATTTTAAAATTAAAGATTAAAAATATAAAAAATGGAATATTGATAATTGGCGTGTTGATAACTCTGCGACGATTTTTTTGGAAAACAAAACCGTATGTCGCCAATCCAATAAAAATGCCTAATTTTGACCCGTATTTAGCAAAGAAATGAAGCGTAGATTTTACGTTATAGTATTGATTTTGATGGCTTTGGCTCTCGGTCACGACTTGATAGCGCAGAACGGTTACCAGACGTTCAACTATCCTAGCGGACAGGTGTCGAGTGAAGGGATGATGCGCGATGGAAGACCTGATGGACTCTGGAAGACTTACTATGAGAGTGGTCAGCTGAAGTCGGTGGGCAAGCGTACGGATTTTCTTTTGGACAGCACCTGGATGTTTTTCAAGGAAAATGGCGACACGAGTCTGATTGTCAACTATCGGAAGGATGTGAAAAACGGTCCACGTTTCACTTTTAGTGAAACCGAGGTGATGATGGAGCCTTTCGTCAATGACGTGAAACAAGGTGAAGGCAAGCGCATGGACCGTCGGCGTCATGTACTACAGACCGTTGTTTATGTCAATGGTCTAGAAGAAGGCATCTCACCCGTTTTTGACACCACTGGATTATTGCGTGAAATTGTCAACTACCGCAAGGGTTTCGTGATGACCCGTGAGTCTTTGAACCGATACGACCGCGAAGGTAAGAAACACGGCTACTGGAAGACCTTCTATTACGACTGGAGTGTACGCACCGAATGTTATTATCGCCATGGCTTACGTGACGGATTCTATAAGGAATACGACGAGAAAGGTAACCTGAAGAAAATCACGAAGTATGTGAATGATGTGGAACAGGTGCTCGAAGGCGACCAAAAACCACTCGTGGTACAGCATGAATACTATCCCAATGGCAAGGTACGACGTGAGGCTTCGTTCCGCGACGGAAAACGTGAGGGTGTGTGGAGAGAGTTTGACGAAGACGGCAACGTCATCAAATCGCAGACCTACAAGAAAGGTGTTTTGGTGGGTGAAGGTATTGTTGACACCGATGGCAAGCGGCGTGGCGAATACAAGGAGTTCTATCCCGACAGCACGGTTCGTGCCGAAGGTCTTTTTGTTGACGGTCTGCGTTCAGGCGAGTGGAAGTTCTATTATCACAACGGAAATCTTCAAGAGGTAGGTATCTACATCGAAGGCACCCCCGACGGTGTGTGGATCTGGTATCACGACAACGGGCAAAAACAGATTGAGGAACAGTTCTATAAAGGTCAGCATAACGGTCCTTACAAGGAATATGATTCAAAAGGTAACCTGATGGTCAGTGGCACCTATTTCGACGGGATGAAAAACGGCAAATGGACCGAGCGTATTGGCGACATGCGCACTGAGGGAGAATACCGCAACGACAAGCAAGTAGGTGAGTGGGTGTCGTATTACGACAACGACAAGATGGCATTCCGGGGCAAGTTCAACGTGGGTTATCCCGACGGCGAGCATTTCTTCTATTATGAAAACGGCAGGCTGCGCGAGATCCAATGTTATAAAGCCGGTGTGAAACATGGCGACTGGAAGAAATACCTAGACACAGGTGAGTTGTATTTCACCATCACCTACGACCAAGGCAAGGAAGTGAAATACGATGGAGAAGCCCTTGAAGAAAGCGACATCATTAAGGAATAATTAAGTGATCAAACAAAACCAACAAAAAAATAGATTCCCTACGGGAATGGAAAACATGGTCTACATTTACACGCGGCGGCAAAAGGCATTTACGAATTGCAAACACCATAAGCCGCCGCGTGTATAAAACAATCGGTTACTCCATTCCCGTAGGGAATCTCTAATTAACTAAGTTGAATCTTCAATTTCTCTAATTCTTGAAAATAAAAAAACTTGAAATAGGTTCTAAAATAGCCATTGCAGCCCCAGCGCGGATGGTGACGCCCGAAGAGATGTCCTACGGCATCCAGTGGCTGAAAGACATGGGGTTTGTGCCTGTCTGTGACGAGAGGCTCTACAACCAGCATTACATCTTCTCGGGCGACGACGCAACCCGTACTGCCGTCTTTCAGGAATATCTCGACAGCGAAGAGATTGACGCCATCTGGCTTGCCCGAGGCGGCTACGGCAGCATCCGCATCATCGACAGGCTAGACTTCACCCGATTCTTACAGCATCCGAAATGGATCATTGGCTTCAGCGACGGGACGATACTCCATGGTAAACTCAGCCGTTTGGGAGTGCCCAGCCTCCATGCCTCCATGCCGTATTATTTTGCCAACAAGACACCAGAGGCAAAACAGTCGTTATTCGACGCCTTGACGGGTAATCCTTTACATTATGAGATACCTCCGCATCCGCTCAACCGTTTGGGCATGATGGAAGGCGAGATGGTAGGCGGCAACCTGTCGGTTTTGATGGGCATGATGGGTTCTAACATCTTTCCGGAGGTGGACGGAAAAATCCTGTTCATCGAAGAGGTGGACGAATATATCTACCATATCGACAGGATGATGCATGCCTTGAAACGGGCAGACAAGTTAGCACATCTGAAAGGCCTCATTGTGGGTGGCTTGACGCAGATCCACGACAACGCGCATCCCTTTGGGATGACGACAGAAGAAGTCATCGCCGAGGCTGTGGCGGAATTTGGTTATCCCGTGTGTTTCGGTTTCCCTGCCGGGCATTTCGACGACAACCGGGCGGTGTGTTTCGGATTAAGTTCTCAATTGTCGGTAGAGAAGCAAAAGGTGGTGTTTTTGGAATCTTTCTGAGGACCGATAAATGACGACATTGTCATAAAAAAGTCTTATCTTTGGAGCGGATTTAATTAGAAATGAAAAGGTGTTTTCATATCATAGGGCCATTAATGGGATTGCTGCTATTTATCTGTTGTGGGAGAAAGGAAACACAACCGATGGAAGTGCAGATCAGTAGCGCTTCTACCGCATTGTCGTCCATCGACAGCCTGCTGTGGCAGCGCCCCGACAGCGCGTTGATATGCCTTTTACCCTATTTCGACACCGCTTGTAGAGACGTCTCCCGAAACGTCTCGGAAAATGCGGATGATATTATTTTGGGAGACGTTTCAGGAAACGTCTCTACCGCAAACGATTGGCATTACGCCAACCTGTTGCTGGCCGAATTGTTGTACAAGAACGACAACCCCCAGCTCAACCGCACCGACCTGCTGCAGGCCGTTGCTTATTACGACAGCCTCATGTGTTTGACTTCCCGTCCCCCTCTGAGAGGGGGTGCCCGAAGGGCGGGGGAGTCGAACACCCACTCCAATTTCTATGGTCCCCTCTTCTTCCTCGCCGCCCGTGCCCACTACATCAACGGCGTGGGCTACTACGAGCACGACAGTGTGGTGGAGGCCTGTTCTGAATACCTGAAGGCCTTGGAGGTGATGGAGGACTGCTTTGAGGAAAAGGAACTGGTGGGGAAGAAGGCTTTGTTTATAGCTTTTACCTATACCAGGCTGACAGACCTGTTCTCTGACTTTTATCTTCACGAACAAGCTATATATTTTAGCCGACAATCCCTCCCTTATTATCTAATACAAGAAAACACCTCATGGTTTCCTGCAAGAATGTTAACAGAGATAGGAAGTCATTTGGAAATCATGGCAGATTATGACTCGGCGTCTTATTATTATGAGCAAGGAATAAAGGTCTTGTCTGACACAAACAACCTTGCATACCGCGACATTGCCACACATCTCGCATCCCTTTCCTATAAAAAAGGTAACACACCCATGACAGCGTTAAACCGATTAAAGACGTTACTGACCCAATCGAGAAGCGAACAGGAATTTGCCTCTCGTTGTTTATCCATCGGGGAAATCTACTATCTAGAACATCAATTTGATTCGGCATGGTATTATCTTACTATTGTCTATGGCAAAACCCAAAGCATTGGCTCCAAAAAACAGGCCGCTGAATGGCTTGCACAAATTGCAGAAACCCAAGGAGAAAGTGTCGAAACGATAGACTATGCTAATTTTCTAATCCCTTTTGCCAACCAAGAAGAAAACTTAAGCGGAACAAAAACTCAACTCGTCGATTTATACAATACACACAGACAAACAAAGCTGGAACTGCGACGTCAGATGAAGGCAAGGACACAATTGACACACGTCTTGTTTGTCATAGGAGGGTTGTTCGCCGCATTACTAATCATTTGTTTCCTATACCAAAGAAAAAAGCGAAGCCATCTAAAGCTCAAGGCACAGATGGAGGCCGAGCAGCATTCCTTTAAGGTACAACAAGCCGCATTGTCTGGACGACTTCGTCAAAGCAATGCCGCATTGAAAGCGAAAAACCAAACGGGTCCGGTTGTTACAGTCCCTTCATCAACACAAGATGCAAGCACGCCAAAGAGCTATTTGGAAGAACCCATTTGCCAGCAAATTCTTTCCGCTTGCAACGACAACAGCAGGCCCGTCAAATCAACCATCCCTGTCTCTGCCTATGCCGATATCGCACTTGACGATACGCAAAAGGCACAACTCAAGGCTGCAGCCATGCGTCATTACGGCTCGTTGTTTGAAAAACTAAAGGCGCAATACCCGAAGCTGAAGGAACAAGACCTTTATTTTTGTTATTTATGCCTTCTGGGATTGGATAACGCTCAAATTGCTGTTCTGCAACAAAAAACAATCAGCACAATTTGGGAGCGCGAGAATCGGTTGAAAAGATTGTTTTGTTCCGAAGACAAGGTGTCGGTTATTCTTAATGGGTTTTTGATTAACTGAAAATCAAGACATTACGATTTTTTTCGAAAAAACCGAAAGATTTTTTTCTTGACAGACACTTTATGATCAATTTAGTTTTGCAAATTGTTAATAAAGTAATATCACTATGCAAAAACTTCACATTCTCCAAAACAAAAAAACCTTGCTGCTAACAACCTTTCTGTTTTTTGCAGCCTTAAGTAACGCGACCATTATCTGTTCAACGGATGGATATAGTGCCATTCAGGTTAAAGAAGCCAATGTGCAGCACACCCCGAAAGGATCCTCCATTCAGGCCTCCATTGACGGCCACTACCTCACGATCGTCTTCACCGAGAACCTCGGCCATGTGGCCATTGCCATCACCACACCCGCCGGCGCGACCGTGGAGAGCATTTCGATAACCACCCCCAACGGTTGCATATACTACATCGCCGACACCGGCGACTACGTCGTCACCTTCACCCTCGAAAACGGGGACGAATATTATGGCGAGTTTACAGTGACGGATTAAAACTACAACTATTGAAAAAAAACAATATTTTTGCAACATGAATAAAAATCTAAAAAACAACACCATGAAAAAGTCACTACTCACCCTTATCCTCTGCACCGTGGCCTTGGGCGTCGGTTACGCCCAGTTCACCGACGGCACGGTGCTGCAGCCCACCAGCGTCACCGCGAAACGATTTGATTCCTCCGGGCAACTGATTAAAGAACTGAACTCGACATTTTCCTATAGCGAAGACGGGAAACTCGTTGAATACGACCTCCCAGACCATGTGCTGCATAGCACCTACTCCTATAATGGTGACCTGTTGATGCTTGAGCATACTGAACACAGAGGCGGACACCCACAATACGGAGAAGATTTTGAATACACCTACGAAAACCTTAAGGTAAAAACCAAAGCCCACCTTTGGGGACAAATGAACGCTCCCGAACACTGGATTTACACCTACGACAACGAAGGAAGACTCGAAAGAATCGACTATTGCGAAAGCTACGTTGAAGAGTATCACATGCACTACCTCTATGAATACGAAGACGAAGGCTTGACAGTGATTGAGAACTACTGGACCTCATGGGCTTCGCAAGGCATGCGGCTTAGGAAGAGGACCGTTTCGCATTATGACGAGGCTTTCTATCTGCTCAATAAAGTCACCGAAAACTATAACGAGGAAGGTGAATTGACCCAAACTACACTGACTACCTATTCCTACACTCCCAGTGGCGATGAGGAATCGGAAATCACCCAAACTTTATTTGAAGATGTATGGATTAACACGAAAATCATCAAAATTGTCTATGACGAAAATGACAGAGTGATAGAGTGGCAAGTTGGCGTATGGTCGGAGGAAGCGGGAGACTGGGAACTCACCAATAAGGCCGTCTATGAACTCGACGAGGAAGAACTAGCCTATACCGTATCGTTCTACAAGAAGAATGGCGACGATTGGGGATGGGACGACTACTACCTCTTTATTGCCCAACCAGTGTTTTTCGAACCCTATCTGAAAGAACCAGAACACGCCCTCCGCTTCTATGGCTACGACGATTTATATGATAGCGAGCATATCGGTCAGTTTGTATTTACACTCTCCGAAATGAACGAGCCCACCTACGTGAACACCGAGGAGAAACAGGAACTGGCGTGCGGCGTTTATCCCAACCCCGGCAGCGGGAACGTGAAGATCGAGTCGACCTCCGAGAACGCCGTGGTGCGGTTCTACGACCTGCAAGGCAGGCTGGTGACGGCCCGCCTGTTCAGCTTCGGCACCACCATCGACACCGAGAGCTGGCCCTCCGGCATCTACCTCTGGGAGATCTGGCAAGACAACCAAAAAGCCGCCTCCGGAAAGTGGGTGAAGGAGTAACCTCACAAAACGAAACACCATGAATAAAAAACATTTACTTTTAGCACTGGCTTTGCTGACGGCGATTGGACTTTATGCCCAAGAGAGCGTCACTTATATCGAGGAGAATTCCGCAGGCTCCATTATCCACACCGATTTCGGACCTGACGGATGGTCGTATCAGTTTGATTTAACCTACAGCCCGAGTAGTTATTGGTACTGCACTGGGGTTCGCGACACATTACGGCTGGACTTAGACCACGATGGCATAGACGATAGTTTCTTTGGCTCGGGCATAGAACCCGAACTGTATGGTTATGGTTATCCTTTTGGTGCTGAGGTCGCTTTGCGGCCCCTTCATTGGGACACCTACCCTCGTTTTACCTCTTGTGATTACCGTTATTGTGATAGTTTAGGGCAGATACTGTACTATTCTTGGACACTTGGGGACACCATAGCCAATATCAACGAAGTTGGAGGAGACTATCCTTCTTGGTACGGAGCTTTTGGCTATATCATTGGCCCGTTTATCTCGCATTTCCCGAGATATGTTGCCTATACCATTGAGAAGGAGGATGGCCGCTACTACGGATGGCTTGAACATAGCGTGGAATACACCATCTATCCTGGAGGACACGGAGGCTTTACTGGAGCTACTTGGGTGAGCATGCCTAAGGTGACAGTCTACCGTACTGTCTTCTGCACCATCCCGAATTATCCGTTACGATTAGGCCAGACAAGCTTCGAATGGGGCGTTGTGGACAATCCTGCAGCGCCTTTTGCTTCCATCCATCCCAACCCTACCACAAGCCAAATCACCATCACGGGCCAAGACCTGAAAGCCGCAGAAGTGTTCAACACCCTAGGACAACATGTGGCCACCGCCACTGGCGAAGGAGAAAGGCTCACGGTGGACCTCAGCGGGCTGCCCTCAGGCATCTATTTCGTCAACGTCACCGACAAGGAAGGCCGGAAGTGCGTGCGGAAGGTGGTGAAGGAATGAAAGTTAGTTTTCCTTAGCGATCTTGTCCATTGACTTGAGGATGTTCTTCAGCAGCTCGGGCTTGGTAAGGTTGAGCCAGTCGCAGAAAGTGATGCCCATGTATTTTGCCGTCTTCTTCCAGCTGCCCTTGTGGTCTTTCTTGAGCGAGAAGATATAAGAGTTGCTGGTGCCGAGCAGCACCTCCTTCAAGGCGCATACCTTATAGACGATTTCATTGAAATAGCTCTCGCTGGCTACACCCGTCTTGCACTCGATGACAAACAGTTTGTTGGCCTTCATGAAGCAAACATCCAACTCGTTGTTGTGCTTGATGATGCCATTGGAAATGTGCACGCCCATGGCGATGTCGTCGGGTTGCAGCACATTCTTGATCAGCGCGTAGACGTATTCCTCAAACCATCCTCCCGTGAGGTACTCTATCTCATGGCCTTGCAGCGAGCCTTTGCGCTCGGGGACGAAACCGATGTAGTTCAAGAACTTGCTGAGGTTGGGGATGGGCGTCATGAACTCCTTGTGCGGGTTCTCCACTTCCGAGATGATGAGGTACTTCCAACTGCGGTATTTCTCGCGCAAGATGTCCATCACCTGATAGTCGCCCTGTCCCAACAGGTTTTGCGAGAACAAGGTAAACAGATGCTGTGAAAACGAAGTCTCCTGCACCAATTGGCGCGGCTCGTCGACATCACTCTCCAGTCCGTAGAGTCCGAAATACTCCTTTAGGGTCATGCGGTGCTTGATGGGATACACCTCGTCGTCATCGTCATAGATACTATGGTCGAAGATGGTCTTAACGATAAGATTCTCACGGGTTTGCGTGTAGAAAAACAAGGTGTCGAATTCCTCAAAGACATGCTGCACCGAGAGCGTCATGTAACGGTTGCCGCCCGCCAGGTTGAGGTAATACTGTTTGTTGGGAATCAGCTCCCCTTTGATGGTGCGGCAGATGCGCTCATACAGGAATTTGTCCTCATACCGCTTGACGATGATGCGCTTCACGAAGGTTTCGTCCACTTGGAGTTGCCTGGTAAGAATTTGTATGCAGTCGGCCTCTTCCTCGGTGGAGATGAACAACAGCTCATCGCCTTCTTCGTAATATTCTTTTGTGAACAGATAAGCCGGCAGCGGGTTGCTTTTATCGATGATATTGACGATGGTTTTTGACATAGCGTTATTATTCTACAACGATTTTTTGTGTTATTCCGTTTAATATGACGAGATAAAAACCTCGTGGTAGCTCGACAGTATCCTTGCCATCGATGGTCTTGGTGAGGATGATTTGTCCAAGCGTGTTTGTGATGGTCATTTTTCCTTTGCCTTCCACCGTGAAACGGCCTTGGGCGGGATTGGGAGCCACTTCAAAAGATGCGGTTGTAGTCTCACTCACAACATCGTATCCGACAAAGGGAATAAACTTGACCAAGCCCAAACTCGGATTGTCCACTTGGTGGACGATGTGGTCTTCCACTTCCTGCTCATCGGTGGTGCCCCAGTCGTTGCCGACAGCCATGATGTCACAAGCAGAGTTGTTGTAGAGGTCGTACACCTCGCCACCATTGCCGTTGTCATGGATTTGGTTGTAGCCCCAATCGTCTTCAGTGCCGAGGTCGATGCTTACAAAGGCGTTGTCATTATTGTTTTGCGTGACCACTGTAACACCCCAAAGGTTTCCTGACACAACATTATTTCGTATTTTAGAAGCATTGTTTTCACCTATACTGTAAAAATTGATGCCGCTTCCATATAACATAGGATTTGTTGTGTGTTGGTTGTCAATGAATCGATTGGACTCTATAACTGAGGATATGTTTAAACCTTCTTGGTCGTACCCGTAACTGCCATTGATGAATTCATTTTCCCGCAGAAGTATTTTTGTCGAACCTATTCCCATGAGATTAGCAATAGAGACACCGCCCGTGTGAAATTGGGCGTAAGTGCCGTCAATCAGATTACCCACGATGTAAATGGTGTCTTCAGCTCCTGGTCCGAGGTTAATTTGCGGCACATTGGCACCATCGACATTCGAGTCAAACTCGCAGTTGATGATTCTTGGCGAACTTTGTCCGTTGACAGGCGAACCGATGGCCGCACCTTCGTTCAATAAGAAATAGCAGTTTTCAATCACCGGGTTACAATTGAAGATGTCGATGGCAGAATGACAGTATTCAGTGGTGAAATACACGAATTTGACGTCATCAAAATGGACATCCGATTCAATAAGTTTGATGCCGGCACCATCGCTGAAATACATCTTTTTGAGTTCGCAACCGGTGGCATTCTCAAACCTCATGCTAAAAGACTGGTCGCCCATCACAGAGACGCGAGATGTATTCTCGCAAATCATGGAGCCGTTGATGGTGATCAGCGCATCCTCGACATAGATTTTCTGAAATCCGTTGTCGATTTTCCAAGTGTCGTTGGTCGAAATAGTGAGGTCGCCATGAACTTGATAGTTGGTGCCATCAAAAGTAACCACCCCATCAGTAATTTCAACAAGTTCGCTCATGGTGAAAGTTGTCCCGTTGCCCGGACTCACCCATTGGGCATTCAGCATCGACCAAAGGCCGATGAAAGCCAAAGAAAGCAAAAGTTTTTTCATAAGATGTAGTATTAAAAACTAATCTAAGAGAAGCCAATGTCATTCCGAGGATTTTGAAGGCATAGATACGCTCACCTAAAGGTTCGGTATGACATGCCTTCAAAATCCGAGAGAATCTATTGGCTTCTTATTTCTTGATCGCCGCGATACCCGGCAGTTCCTTGCCTTCGATGGCCTCAAGCAGGGCGCCGCCGCCGGTGGAGACATAGCTCACACGGTCGGCCAAGCCGAACTTATTGATGCAACTCACGCTGTCGCCGCCGCCGATGAGCGAGTAGGCGCCGTTCTTCTCAGTGGCTTCCACGATGGCTTCGGCCAGGGCGCGCGAGCCCTCGGCGAACTTGTCGAATTCAAACACGCCGCAGGGACCGTTCCACAGGATGGTCTTCGACTGCTTGATGATGCCGGCGTAGAATTTACGGCTCTCGGGACCACAGTCCATGCCTTCCCAGCCGTCGGGCACGTTCATCGGGTCGACGACCATGGTGTTGGCGTCGTTCGAGAACTTGTCGCCTGCCACCACATCGAACGAGAGGTAGAGGTTGACGCCCTTCTGCTTGGCTTTCTCGATGATCTCCAAGGCGAGGTCGAGCTTGTCCTCTTCGCAGATGGAGTTGCCGATATGGCCACCCAAGGCGCGCTTGAAGGTGTAAGTCATGCCACCACAGAGGATGAGGTTGTCGACCTTGGTGAGCAGGTTCTCGATGATCTCAATCTTGGTGGAGACCTTCGAGCCACCCATGATGGCGGTGAAGGGGCGTTGGATGTCGTTCATCACCTTGTTGACTGCTGCCACTTCCTTGCCCATCAGGTAGCCGAACATCTTGTGGTCGGCATCGAAATAGTCGGCAATCAGAGCAGTGGAGGCATGGGCGCGGTGGGCGGTGCCGAAGGCGTCGTTGATGTAGTACTCGCCATAGCCGGCCAAGGTCTTAGTGAACTCCTTCTGCGAGGCCTTGATGGCTTTCTTGGCTTCGTCGTAGCCTGGGTCTTCTTTCTCGATGCCACGCGGCTTGCCTTCTTCTTCGGCATAAAAACGGAGGTTTTCGAGCACGAGTACCTCACCGGGTTTCATGGCAGCCACTTGGTCGGCGGCTTTCATGCAGTCGTCGGCAAATTGCACAGGACGGCCCAACAGCTCTTCCAAGTGCTTGATGATAGGCTTGATGGAAAACTTCGGGTCGGGGTTTTTCTTCGGGCGACCGAGGTGCGACATCAGCACGACCATGCCTTTGTCGTTCAAGACCTTGTTGATGGTCGGCAGGGCGGCACGCATACGGGTGTCGTCGGTGATGTTGAAGTTGTCGTCCAACGGGACGTTGAAATCGACGCGGATAACCACGCGTTTGTTTTCAAAATTGATTTGATCGATGTTTACCATGGTAATAGTTGATTTTTTATGAATAGATGATTATTTCTTTGCCTTTTTCTTGAACCGGCTTTTCTTTTTCGGCTTTTTCTGCGCAGGCTCCTTTGGGATGACCATATTGACGGCCTTGGGTAAGATTTCGAAATCGAAGGGGGAGTTGTTGAGGGTCTCGCCTTCGGTTTCGACCTTCAAGGAATGCGGAGGGATGGAAACGATGCGAATCTTCTTGCCACGGAAAGTCTCCACCTCCTTAAGCTTATGGATGAAAGTTCCGTCATAGATGTTTTTCACGTTGGCAGCGAACTTGAAGATAGACACTTTACGGATGACGGTGATGTCGAACATGCCGTCGTCGGGGATGGCGTTGGGCATCATCATCATGCCGCCGCCGTTGAAACGGCAGTTGCCCACGGAGAGGCTCAAGATGCTGTCGTCAAACACTTGTTGGTCATCCACATCGATTTGCACATGGGTGACTTTATATTTCAGCAAGCATTTTACCACGCTCATCAAGTATCTTACGGTGCCTCCTTTGCCTTGTTGTTTCATGAGGTTGGTGGTGTTGCACACCATCTCGTCCAAGCCCGTACCAGCAGCATTGAGGAAATAGCGGATCTTTGGGTCGCCATCGTTGTAATAGGTCAGTTTGCCGATGTCATGCGCAAAGGTATGACCCGCCTTTATGATTTTAATGACTTCGTCGTATTCCAAAGGGATGTCGAAGGTACGACGCCAGTCGTTACCCGTCCCGATAGGAAGGGCAGCCATGGTAATGTCGGTAGTAGGGACAACATCTTGTGTGAAGATGCCATTGATTACTTCGTTGTTGGTGCCGTCGCCTCCCACCGAGATGAATTTTCGATAGCCTTTCTCGACAATGGCGTTACGAACGATTTCGATGGCATGACGAGGATACTCGGTCAGTACATCATCAAATGCAATCTCATTATCGACAAGTAGTTGCTTTATTATAGGCCAGTCCTTTTCGGATTTTCCAACCGAGGCTTTGGGGTTGACGACGACCAGCCATTTAGAATTTGTTTCGGTCATAAAAATTAGTTTTTAACTTCGTTGAATCTTACGATTTCACGGGTCAAAAATAAGAAATAAAATGATAGGTATGACGCGATTTTTAATAATACGGACAAGAATTGCGTCAGTATTGTTATTTTTTGTATTTTTGCAACGTTATTTAAATAGGAGTATTTATGATTACACTCAACGAAAGAATTACGTTAGAAGAAGTCGAAAAAATCCTGTATTCCAACAAGAAAATCCAAGTTTCGGATGCTTGGATGGACCGCGTGGAGGCTTGTTACCGTTTCTTGGAAAAGTTTGCCGCCGAAAAAGTCATCTATGGCATTAACACCGGTTTCGGTCCCATGGCACAATGGCGTGTTGACGACAAATATCTGACAGATTTACAATATAATATCATTCGCAGCCATTCCACAGGTGCAGGCGATCCTTTGGACGATGTCTATGTGAAGTCGGCCATGGTTGCCCGCCTCGGCACGGTGCTTCAATGCCATTCTGGTGTGCACACCGATGTGGTGAAAATCCTTGTGGAATTCATCAACCGCGAAATCTTTCCCTTCATCCCCATGCATGGCAGCGTGGGTGCCAGTGGCGACTTGGTGCAGTTGGCCCATATTGCCCTCTGCCTCATCGGTGAAGGAGAAGTACACTATAAAGGCCAGTGGAGACCCACCGCAGAGGTGATGAAGGAAAACGGACTCACTCCGCTCACGATGCACATCCGCGAAGGTCTCTCCATCACCAACGGCACTTCAGTGATGACGGGTATCAGTGTGGTCAACCAACATCATGCCGAAACCTTGCTCGACTGGGCTACCTTGGCCGCTGTCTGGATGAACGAGATTGCTTCTTCGTTCGATGACTATATGTCGAAAGGCGAGAATGACTGCCGTCGCCACGAGGGACAACAAGAGATTGCCCGTCGTTTGCGCGAACTCTCCGAAGGCTCGCAATGCCTGAAGAAACGCGCCCACGAACTCTACGACTACGGCCACTCCGATGTGAAGGTCTTTGAGCACAAGGTGCAAGCCTACTACTCACTGCGTTGCACGCCACAGATCCTGGGTCCCATATACGACACGTTGAACTATACGCGCCAAATCCTTGAAGACGAACTCAACTCGGCCTGCGACAACCCCATCGTCGACCCCGAGACGGAATATGTCTATCATGGCGGCAACTTCCACGGCGACTACATCTCGTTGGAGGAAGACAAGGTAAAGATTGCCTTGGTGCGCCTCTGCATGACGGCCGAACGTCAACTCAACTACCTCTTCCACGACCGCATCAACGGCATCCTGCCGCCCTTCCTCAACCTTGGAACCCTCGGTTTGAACTACGGCATGCAGGCCTGCCAGTTCACGGCCACCTCGACGACGGCTGAGTGCCAGACGCTGGCTATGCCCAACTACGTGCATAGCATCCCTAACAACAACGACAACCAGGACATCGTCAGCATGGGCACCAACAGCGCTTTGCTTTGCAAGCAAGTGGTGGAGAACTGCTTCCAGGTGCTGGCCATCCAATACATCGCCTTGGCTCAGGCCACCGACTGCTTGAAGATTGCCGACAAACTTTGTCCCACCTCGCGTAAGATGTACGACAAAGTGCGTGAGATCATCCCGCTCTTCATCGAGGACACGCCCTTCTATAAGGAAATCGCCGAAATTGAAAAATATCTTAAAACCAATCCTTTGAAATTGAAATGACAAAATACGCCCTCATCACCGGTGCCTCACGAGGCTTGGGAAAAGCCATCGCCCTGCGCCTGGCTGCCGACGGTTTTGCCGTAATCATCAACTACCAATCCAACAAAGAAGCTGCCGAAGACACGCTGAAGCAAGTGCAGGAAGCGGGTGGCATTGGCGAGTTGATGCCGTTCAATGTGGCCGACCCACAGGCCATCGAGACGGCATTAGACAGCTGGTCGGCCAACCATCCCGACGACTATATCTCCGTGTTGGTCAACAACGCGGGCATCCGTCAGGACAACCTGATGATCTTCATGCAGGAGGAGCAGTGGAGCAACGTGCTCAACACCACCTTGAACGGCTTCTTCTACATTACGCGTCGCCTGCTGAAGGACATGATGACCCACCGCAGCGGCCGCATCATCAATATGGCGTCGCTGTCGGGACTGAAAGGCCTGCCGGGCCAGACCAACTACTCCGCCGCCAAGGCCGCCCTCATCGGCGCCACCAAGGCCCTGGCACAGGAAGTGGCCGCCCGCAAGGTGACCGTCAACGCCATCGCCCCGGGCTTCATCGCCACCGACATGACCAAGGAACTCGACGAGGCCGAGCTGAAGAAACTCATCCCGTTGGGACGTTTTGGCAAGCCCGAAGAGGTAGCCGCCTTGACCAGCTTCCTCGCCTCGGATGAGTCGGCCTACATCACTGGACAAGTCATTTCCATCAACGGAGGGCTTTATACGTAAAATCTAAGGTCCCTGAGCCCTGAGCCTGTCGAAGGGTCGAAGGGCCGACAAACTAGAAAGAAATAATAAACAAATAAAAAACTTAACACAATGAAAAAGACCATCTTAACTCTCATCTTGGCGGTATTCGCTTTTACCGCTTTTGCACAGAATGAAGAATCTGCCATCCGCACCCCCAGTGGCTACCAAGGATTCCTGGAATATGGCAACACATGGCATGTGTTTGACAAGGAGATGCCCAACAACATCAACCTCTCCACGACCCATGGCTTCTATTTCGGTGAGCACGTCTTCACGGGTATCGGCATCGGCTTCGATTTCAATAACGACCATGTTCTGGTGCCGATCTATGCCAACATGCGTTATGTCTTCATCAACAACAAAGCCGTCAGCCCCGTGCTGAGCCTGCGTCTCGGTTCTTTCATTGGCGACCGTATGGGTGCCTATGGCGACTTGGCTTTTGGTGTGCGTTTTGCCTCCAAGAGAGACCTGGCCATCAGTGTGATGGTGGCAGGTACCTATTACGACAAGATCTCCGATACGCGTTGGATTGAGGAATATGACGAAAACGGCGAATATATTTCGGGTCACTCCGAGACCGTGAAGCTGAATCCCTCAGGCGTAGCGATGAGAATTGGCATCGAGTGGTAATCGTTTGAACAAAAGCCTTTTATGACAAGAAGAGTCGTTATCACGGGCATGGGCATCTGGTCGTGCCTCGGAACCAACAAGGAAGCGGTGGAAGCCTCGTTGCGCGAAGGCCGTTCGGGCATCGGCATCGAGCCGGCACGCACCGAATACGGCTACCGCTCGCCCCTGACGGGCATCGTGGAGAAGCCGCAGCTGAAAGGCAAACTCGACCGTAAGCTCCGCATGTACCTCGCCGAAGAAGGCGAATATGCCTATATGGCCACCTTGGAGGCTTTCCAACAGGCGGGCATCGACGATGCCTATCTGATGGCCAACGAAGTCGGCGTGCTGTTCGGCAACGACTCATCGGCCAAGGCGGTCATCGAGTCGCACGAGATCACGTTGGAAAAGAAAGACACCACCTTGGTGGGCTCGGCAGCCATCTTCCAGTCGATGAACTCGACGGTGACGATGAACCTCTCCACCATCTTCCACCTGAAGGGCATCAACATGACCATCAGCGCGGCCTGCGCCAGCGGCTCGCACGCTATCGGATTAGGCGCCATGCTCATCCGTAATGGCTTGCAGGACATGGTGCTCTGCGGCGGTGCCCAAGAAACCAACTACCTCTCGATGGGCAGCTTCGACGGCATCAGCGCCTTCTCGACGCGTGTCAACGAACCTACCAAAGCCTCGCGTCCTTTCGATAAAGACCGCGACGGCCTCGTGCCCAGCGGCGGCGCTGCCGCCTTAGTGCTCGAAGACTACGACCACGCTGTGGCCCGTGGCGCCACCATCCTGGCCGAGGTGTGTGGCTACGGCTTCTCGTCGAACGGCGAGAGCCACATCTCGCAACCCAGCGAGGAAGGCTGCCAGCGTGCCATGACACGCGCCATGAACGAAGCCGGCGTGAAAGCCGAAGACATCGACTACGTGAACGCCCACGCCACCTCGACACCGCAAGGCGACATGTTTGAGGCCATGGCGCTGAAGAATCTGTTTGGCCCCACGCAAACGCCCATCTCATCGACCAAATCGATGACGGGCCATGAGTGCTGGATGGCCGGCGCCAGCGAGATCGTCTACTGCATCCTGATGATGCAAGGTGGCTTCATTGCGCCCAACATCAACTTCGAACACCCTGACGAGTATTCCGAAGGCCTCAACATTGTCAACGTGACGACGAACAAGACGTTAAACACCATCCTCTCCAATTCCTTCGGCTTTGGCGGGACGAACAGTGCATTGGTAATTAAAAAGATTAGATAAAAAGATGAAATTGTATAAGACGCGAGACGGCGAGACGCGAGACACGAGACTTTTTATTCATTGGAATTGAAAGTCCCGAGTCCCGAAGTCCCGAGTCCCGAGTCAAAAAAATAGATTTTATGGAATTATTCCCCGCCCTTGAAAAGGCTTATACCAAAGAACATAAAAGAGCTGGCGAAGCTCAAGAATTAGCTTATTTCATTGCCTTCGGTCCCATTATCTTTCAGGTGGGCCGCCTGATGATCAAATTCGGCATCTTGGACATGCTGCGCGACAACGAACAAGGCCTGACCCAAGCCGAGATAGCTGAAAAGACAGGTCTCTCGCCTTACGCCGTGAAGGTGTTGATGGAAGGCGCGCTCTGCATCGGCCTCGTGCTGGTAAATACCGAGACCGACCGTTTCACCATCTCCAAGACAGGCTGGTTCCTGCTGACCGACCCCGCCATCCGCGTCAACATCGACTTCAACCATGACGTCAACTACGAAGGCTGGTTCCGTCTTGAGGAAGCCCTGAAAGAAGGCCGTCCCGCTGGATTGGAGCATTTCGGCAGCTGGCCCACCATCTACGAAGGCCTCTCACAACTGCCGCCCGAGGTGCAGAAGAGCTGGTTCGGCTTCGACCATTACTATTCCGACCACTCGTTCGACCAAGCCTTGCAGCTGCTCTTTGGCGACCACCCCAAGACCGTTTTAGACGTGGGCGGCAACACCGGCCGCTGGGCTCTGCGTTGCGTCGACTATGACGACAACGTCAAGGTGACCATCATGGACCTGCCGCAACAATTAGAGATGATGCGTGAGTTCACCAAGGGCAAGAAAGGCGCCGACCGTATCGATGGCTATGGCATCAACCTGTTGGACGCCAGCCAGCCTTTCCCCACCGACAAGCATTACGACATCATCTGGATGAGCCAGTTCCTCGACTGCTTCGGCGAAGACGAAATCGTCAGCATCGTGAGCCGCGCCGCCAAGATCATGGACAAGGACAGCCGTCTCTGCATCATGGAGACCTTCTGGGACCGCCAGCGTTATTCCTCGGCCGCCTTCGCCCTCACCATGACGAGCCTGTATTTCACAGCCTTGGCCAACGGCAACAGCAAGATGTACCATAGCGGCGACATGGCCCAATTGGTCAAGAAAGCCGGCCTCGAGGTGGAGACCATCCACGACGCCCTCGGCCTCGGCCACAGCATTATGGTTTGCAAAAAATAACGTAGGGGCGAACCTATGTGTTCGCCCTCAACAATTAAACGATTAAACAATAAACAATTCAACATACATGGACAGACAAGAAATAGAAGCCAAAGTCAAGGAATTCCTCATCGAGGACCTTGAGATTGACGAAGAAAAAATCCAACCGGAAGCCCGTCTGAAAGAAGACATCGGCATCGACAGCCTCGATTTCGTCGACATCGTGGTCATCGTCGAGAAGAAGTTCGGCTTCAAGATCAAGACCGAGGAAATGGCCAATGTGAAGACATTCAGCCAGTTCTGCGACTATATAGAGCAAAAGACCGCCTGACCCAAGCATGGCCGACACCTTGCAACATAACGAATGGTCTGGCAAGACCGACGGATTGCCGTGGATGCAGCGTGGCCTCATCCCGTTTTTCCGCGTGTCGCCGCTGTGGCTGCCCTACGGCATCATGGCCATGGTGGTGCCTTTCTATATGCTGTTTAGCAGGAAAGGCTACAAAGCCATGTACCAGTTCTTCCGCAAGCGTATCGGTTTGGGACCGTGGAAAGCGTTTTGGTACGTCTATGCCAACCACTTCCGCTTCGGCCAGATCATCTTGGACCGTTTCGGCGTGTATGCAGGCAAAAAATACCATTTCCTGAAAGAAGGGCAGGAGCTGATGGATGAGTTGGAGACCCACCCCGAAGGCTTCATGCTACTCAGCAGCCACATTGGCAACTATGAGATTGCGGGCTATTCGTTGAAACCTAAAAACAAGAGATTCAACGCGTTGGTGTTTGCAGGCGAGACGGCCACGGTGATGGAAAACCGCCAGCGTCTGCTCTCGCAAAACAACATGAGCATGATCCTTGTGAAGCCCGACCTCTCGCACCTGTTTGCCTTGAACGCCGCCCTCGAAAACGGCGAGATTGTGAGTATGCCCGGCGACCGCATCTTCGGTTCGCAGAAGACCGTCGACTGCGAGTTTTTCGGCGAGACGGCCCATTTTCCCATGGGTGGCTTCGCCTTGGCAGTGCAGAAGGAAGTGGAGGTGCTGGCCGTGTTCGTGATGAAAGAGGGCATGAGGACCTATCACGCCTTCGTCCGTTCCATCCAATGCGACCGGTCGGCCAACAAGCGCGAGCAGATCAAAGAGTTGGCACAGACCTTCGCCACACAGCTCGAAGACATCGTGCGACGCTATCCCACACAGTGGTTCAACTATTTTGATTTTTGGAAACAATGAGAGCGATTGAAGACATAGCCTTGAAGGAGCTGATCCCGCAGCGCCCGCCTTTCGTGATGATCGACAGGCTGGTATCGAGCGACGCGGTGTTTTCCGTGACCGAACTCGACGTGCGCCCCGACAACGTGTTTGTCGCCGACGGTCGCATGTCAGCCGCGGGCTTGGTGGAGAACATCGCCCAGACCTGCGCCGCCCGTATCGGTTACATCAACCTCAACAGCGGCGAGACGGTGAAGATCGGCGTCATCGGCTCCATCAGCAACCTCGACATCACCCGCACCCCCATGGTGGGAGAGCATCTGGTGACGACCATCGAGCTGTTGGAAGAGGTGTTTCAGGTGACGATGGTCGAAGCTGTGGTCAAGAGCGGTGACGACGAGCTGGCACGGTGTCACATGAAAATCGCCCTCACAGATATCGATTCAAAAGACTGAGCATCATGGAGAAAGAAAACATATTGTCGGTGACCAAACCTATCAACATCCGCTTCAGCGAGGTGGACTCGATGGGCGTGGTGTGGCACGGCAACTACGCCATCTACTTCGAGGACGCCCGTGAGGCGTTCGGCGCGAAGTATGGCCTTGAGTACCTGATGATGTATGATGAGGGTTATTTCGAGCCCATCGTGGAGCTCACCTTCAAATACAAGCAACCCTTGATCTACGGCATGACGCCCGAGGTCTACATCGTCTACCGTCCCTGCGCCGCCGCCAAAATCGTCTTCGACTACGAGATTCGCGACCCCGAGACGAAAGAAATCTACGTCACAGGTCATTCGGTGCAGGTCTTCATGGACAAAGAAACCCACCAGCTGGTGCTCAACAGCCCTGAGTTTTATGAGAAATGGAGAAAAAAATGGGAGGTAGAGGTATGATCGTCAGCATGGCCAACAATATCATCTCGCCTTTGGGCATGACCACCGCCGAGAACTACGCTGCGGTGAAAGCCGGTCGGTCGGAGCTGCGGCGCTACGAAGGCCATTGGGACCTCCCCGAGCCTTTCGTGGCCTCGCTGATGCAGCGCGACAAGGTGGAAGGCATATTCACGGAAATCGCAGACGACAAGCAATATACATTCTTCGAGAAGATGATCATCCTGTCGGCATCGCGTGCCATCGCTGAGGCCGGCATCGACCCTGCCTCACCGCGGGTGCTGTTCATCCTCTCGACCACCAAAGGCAACGTCTTCCTCTTGGACCAGAGGGAAACAGGGTTCCCGAAAGAGAGGGTGCTTTTAGGCATGGCAGCCCGTCAGATGACGGCGTTCTTCCACAACCCCAACACCCCTATCGTGGTATCGAATGCCTGCATCTCGGGTGTCTGCGCCCAGATTGAGGCCATGCGCAACCTCGAAGGCGGCGACTTCGATTATGCCGTGGTGGTGGGCTGCGATGTGCAGTCGGCCTTCATCGTCTCAGGCTTCCAGTCGTTCAAGGCCCTGTCGGCCGAGCCCTGCAAGCCTTTCGATGCCAACCGCACGGGTTTGAACCTCGGCGATGCTGCGGCCACCATCGTCTACGCAAGGAAAGAAAACACCGACGCGGACGAATGGGTGGCCTGCCGTGGCGCCATCCGCAACGACGCCAACCACATCAGCGGGCCGTCGCGGGTGGGCGAGGGCAGCTACCGCGCCCTGCGCTATGCCATCGGCACCACCGACCCCGACAAGCTCGCTTTCATCAACACGCATGGCACGGCGACGGTCTACAATGACGAGATGGAGTCGGTAGCCATCGAGCGGGCCGGTCTTTCACAGGTGCCTGTCAACGGACTCAAAGGCTATTACGGCCACACCATGGGCGCCGCCGGCATCCTTGAGACCATCCTCTCCATGGTTGCCATCGACGACCACAATATCTTGGCGACCAGGGGCTTCGAGACCTTAGGTGTCACCCATCCCTTGGTGGTCTCCAACCAGAACCAACCCACCGACAAGCGGGCTTTCATTAAGCTGCTGTCGGGCTTCGGCGGCTGCAACGCGGCCCTGCTCTTCGCGAAAGGAGGTGAGCTATGCTGAACCACAAAGTGATCATCAGGCCCGACGAAGTCATCGTCGACGGTAAGGCCTTGGCCCACAACGAGCAAGGTGGCACCATGCTGACCGAGTTGTATCGCGCCCACGTGGGCGACTACCCGAAGTTCTTCAAGATGGACACCTTGAGCAAGTTGGGCTTCGTGGCCTCCGAGCTGCTGCTGCAAGCCGAAGGCGAGACCCGTTTCGAGCCCCGCGAGGACCGCGCTGTCGTCTTCTTCAACAGATGTGCGTCGTTGCAGGCCGACACCGCCTATCAAGCAACGATACAAGACCCCGAGAACTTCTTCCCGAGTCCGGCGGCCTTCGTCTATACCCTGCCTAATATCGTCACAGGCGAGATCGCCATCCGCAACAAATACTACGGCGAGACCTCGTTCCTCGTCTTGCCCGACCACGACCCCGAAATAATGGCACAGCAATTGCAGCTGGCCTTCTTAGACACGACGACCCAAAGCATCCTCGGCGGCTGGCTCGACTGCGTCGACGAAGACCACTTTGAGGCCGAAGTGTTTCTCATGTATAAAACCGAATCATCAATTTCTAAAACTAACAATAAAATGGACGAACTGATTTACACCTTAAAGCAACAGATTATCGAGGCTTTGAACCTTGAAGACATGAAGCCCGAAGACATCGACGAAAACGCCTCCTTGTTTGGCGAAGGCCTCGGCCTTGATTCCATCGACGCCCTTGAACTCATCGTGCTGATGGAGAAGAACTACGGTATCAAGCTGCAAGACCCGTCGCAAGGCAAGGAAATCTTTAAGTCGGTGGCAGTGATGGCCGACTTCATCCAGAAGAACAGAACGAAATAAATGACAGACCCGATTTACATAACAGGCACCGGTGTAGTATCGGCTATCGGTCTTGGCAAGGCGGCCACTTTGGAGGCGCTGCTAGCCAACCGCTCGGGCGTGGGTCCGCTGGTCTACCTGAAGACGGAACACAAGGAGTTTCCCGTCGGCGAGGTGAAGCTGACCGACGCCGAGATGCGTGAGCGTTTGGGCATCCCTCAAGATGCTGTCACCACGCGCACCGCGCTGATGGGCATGCTGGCCTTAGGTGAGGCCTTGGAAGAGGCTCGTCTCACCCCCGACATGCTGCCCAAGGTGGGCTTCATCTCGGGCACCACGGTGGGCGGCATGGACATGAGCGAGCAGTACTATCTCGACTACCTCAACGGCGACGCCCACAAGGAATACATCGCCGTGTACGACTGTGGCAGCTGCTCCGAGATGACGGCGGGCCACTTCGGCAAGTTTGCCTTCGCCACCACCTTAGCCACGGCCTGCTCGTCGGCTGCCAACGCGGTCATCCAAGGTGCCAATATGATCCGTTGCGGCGAAGCCGACATCGTGGTGGTGGGCGGTAGCGAATGCATCACCAAGTTCCACCTCAACGGCTTCAACTCGCTGATGATCCTCGACACTGAGCCTTGTCGGCCCTTCGACGCTACGCGTCACGGCCTCAACCTCGGCGAGGGCGCGGCCTATCTCGTCTTAGAGTCGGCCGAGAGCGCCAAACGGCGTGGGGTGCAGCCACAGGCCCTGTTGTCGGGCTACGGCAACGCCTGCGACGCCTTCCACCAGACTGCCTCGTCGCCCGACGGCGAGGGTGCCTACCGCGCCATGAAGGAAGCCTTGGCCTTAGCAGGCCTGCAGCCTTCCGACATCGACTACATCAACGCGCACGGCACTGGCACGCCCAACAACGACGTCAGCGAGAGCCAGGCCATGAAACGTCTCTTCGGGGGACAGGTGCCGCCTGTGTCGTCGACGAAGCCCTTCACTGGCCACACCACCAGCGCTTCAGGTTCCATCGAGGCAGTGTTCTGCATCCTGGCGCTGCAACATGGCTTCCTGCCTGTCAACCTCAACTGGTCGCAGCCCATGGACGACGGCATCGTTCCCGTGGCTAAACCCGAAAAGAAAACGCTGAAGCATGTGCTCTGCAACGCCTTCGGCTTTGGCGGGAATGACTCTTCATTGCTGCTGTCAAGTGCTAAGGTCCCTGAGCCCGTCGAAGGGCCGACCGATAGAATGACGGTGCTTCGACAGGCTCAGCAACCTGGTTCTATCTATGTTCTCTCCGCCAAGCAGATCTCCATGCAGCAGCCCTTGGGCGAGGAGTGGATGGAGGCCCCCGTCGATTACGATGTGCCTTTCACCCGTTCCATCGACCCAAGCTTCAAGGAGTACGTCTCGCCCATCGAGGCGCGCCGTATGGGCCGCATCCTGAAACGCGCCTTGGCCACCTCGAAAGAGGCCCTCAAAGAGGCGGGATGCGACAGCGTCGACGCCATCATGACGGGAACGGGCTTCGGATGCATCGAGAACACCGAGTTCTTCCTTGACGCCCTCTCCAACGAAGGCGAGCAGCTGCTGAAGCCCACCTATTTCATGCAGTCGACCCACAACACCATCAGTTCGTTGGTGGCCATCCAGACTAAGAACTACAACTACAACGCCACCTACGCGCACAAGGGCATCTCGTTTGAGAGCGCCCTCCACGACGCCTGGCTGCAGTTCCAGCTGGGCAAGATAGGCTCGGCCATGGTGGGCTGCCACGACGAGATGACGGAGACCTTCTACCGCATCATGAAGAAAGGCGGCGTGATGGGTCAAGACGACGAACGCTGCGGTGAAGTGGCCGTGTCGGTGGTTCTATCTAATACCCCCGTTTCGCAGGTCGTTGAGCCTGTCGAAACGCCGTCACAAGAACAGTCGGCCCTTCGACCCTTCGACCCTTCGACGGGCTCAGGGCTCAGGGCTCAGGGACCTCAACCTTTATGTCGTCTCACTGGCCTCAAACTCCTCCATCAGCCCTCGATGAACGACCTGATGGATGCCGTGACCACCCTGCTGCAGTCGGCACAGCGCAGCCTTGCCGACGTCGACTACATCCTCACCGGCATCAGCGGCAACCACGAGAGCGATACGGCCTATATGGCCGAGGCTCAGACCCTCTTCGGCGATAAGCCGCTGCTGAAATACAAACACCTGTTTGGCGAGAACTTCACCACTTCGGGATTGGGATTCTATGTGGCCGCACAATGCCTCAAGGCGGGCCGTGTGCCATCGCATCTCTTTGTCGACCCCAACGAAGCCGACGACAGACAACCAGCTTGTATCCTGCTATTCAACCGCTCCGACGGAAAAGACTATACAATAACACTCTTAGAAAAGTAACACTATGTGGGAATATATCATATTCGTAATACTACAAGCCTTATCGTTGGCAAGCGGTCAAGCCATGTTCAAGCTGTTCGTCGACAAACTCGGCCCTGGAGGCTGGGCCTATCAGAATCTCAAGGCGACATCCGTCAACAACTGGTGGGTGCTTACCTTGATGGTCCTGTTTTTTGGCGCCTCTTTCGCCTTGTGGGCTTATGTGCTGAAGAAGATGGATTTCAGCCAGGCCTATCCTTTGTCGAGCCTTAGCTTCATCTTTGGCATGTTTTTGGCATTCTTTTTGTTTCAGGAGAGCATACCCTTCACCCGATGGATCGGCGTGGTGCTGATTGTGGTGGGGTGTGTCTTAATCAGTATGAAATGAAAAAGAAAACCGTCTTGATGTTGTTGCTCACGATGCTTGGCCTCGGCCTGTGGGCACAAAACGCAAAGCCTCTCACGGAGGCTGAGGGCCAGAAGGTGATGGCCACTTTGACCGAGGCTGCTTCTTCGATGCAGACCTTGCAATGCCGTTTCGTGCAGGAGAAGACCTCGTTGATGCTTGCCGAGCCTTCGGTGGCCGAGGGCACCATGCACTTCGCCGCGCCCGACAGGATGCGGTGGGAATACACCGCGCCTTATGCCTTCGCCTTGGTGGTCAAGGGCGAGCGTATCGTGAAGGTGACCGATGGCAAGGCCGAGGTCTTGGACGGCAAATCGGGCCGCATGTACCAAGGCATGGTGGGCCTCATCATGGGCAGTGCCTCGGGCAAGAAGCTGTTCGACGCCACGGTGTTCGATGTCGCGATGTACGACGAAGGCGATTGCTGGAAAGCCGAGATGACCCCCAAGCGTCGCGACATGAAACGCATGTTCAGCCAGTTGGTGTTTCGTTTCGACAAGAAGACCAACGGCATCAGCCGCGTCGAGTTCAAAGACGCCGGCGGCGACGTCACCTCCATTCGCTTCGAGGACATCAAGCTGAATGAGGCGATAGGGGAGAAGGTGTTTGCAGAGTGATACAAAAGAGGAGCACAAATCGCGCTCCTTTTTTTATGCAAAGGAATAAATTCCTATTTTTGCCTCTTAATTTAAAATTATTCGTTATGAAAAAGCTTTTATTGTTTTTACTGGTTTTTATGGGCTTGTCCTCGATGGCCCAAGAAAACAACATCTTAGATCAATACAAGGGCTTGCCTTTGCAGAAACATCGCGGCGACCTCTATTTTGGTGAATCTTTCAAGGCTCCTAACGCCCATCTTCTCACCGATGATGAGTTGAAGACCATGATGGACACCGAATTATTCGATCAATTTAACTCGGGTCGTACCTTGTATTACACAGGCAACACGCTGAAAACCGTCGGCTGGATTGCCTTTGGAATAGGCTTGGGCTATGCAGGACTGACCTATTTTGTGTATGATTACAATCTAACCAAAGATGCTTTATTTAACATCAATTTGGGACTGCTCAATG
>JAEEGH010007112.1_pt1 | contig 27079 bp, 23 predicted proteins | sample 9134181 | NCBI WGS metagenome assembly JAEEGH01 (sample SAMN16246544, study PRJNA631951) | gut metagenome | biome: gut microbiome; feature: rumen; material: DP-attached | host: Bos | place: Iran: Karaj | collected 2018-10 | reverse complement strand
TCACCTCATCGCCACCCACCGGACAATACTGGTTGTCCAGGTTGGTCGCCTTGACCGCGGCATCCGCAAACGCCCGGCAGCCGGCGAAGCCGCAGCCGCCGCAGTTGGCGCCGGGCATCACCTTCTCGATCTCATCGATCCGCGGATCCTCCTCGACCCGGAACTTCTTCGCGATGAAGAAGAGGGCGAGGGAAAGCAGCAGACCGAGGCCGGCCAGGATTCCGATGGTCCAAAGAAAAGTTGTCGTCATAGTATATGTTTTACTGTTTTTTACGGATCGTAAAGATGTACTGGTCGCGCAGGCGGTCCCGCAACAGCCAGATGCACAGATAATAAACGGCCACGGCGCCGATGCCGAAGAGGCCTGCGACCAGTTCGCCGGCACCCGCCTTCAGCAGGATGCCGATGACCGCGAGCAGGACGACCAGGGGAAGGGCGTAGGCGATCCAGACCGCCTTGTGCCCCATCGATGCCTTCAGGTCCACGAAGACCTCCTCCCCGACCTCATAAAACGGGGAAACGGGCGTAGGGACCGAAACCTGCTTAACTTTCTGCTCTCCGACACCGCAGAGACCCTTGGCGTGGCAGGCGCCACAGGCGGATTCGGAGACGATCTCCACCTGGATGAACTGCGGATCGGCCGCAATGACCTTACCGGTATGGGATACTGTTTCCTGTGCCATAGTCTAAAAACCTTGAGGTTCGAATCCACCGCCTGCGAAAGGCGCGTCGCCGGCAAAGGGGTCATAGCCGCCCGCGGCATTCTGCGGAGCGGCGTTCATCCCCGAAGGGATGTTCAACGCCTGGGCCGCAAGGGCTTCGTCCATCTCGACGAAACGGACCTGCTCGCTCTTGAACAGCATCGGCAGTTCGCCGGTCTCGCCGTTACGGTGCTTGGCGATGATGATCTGGGTCACCTCCTTGTCTTCCGGATTCTCCGAAAGGCCGATGAAATCGGGACGGTGGATAAAGATGACCATATCCGCATCCTGCTCGATGGAGCCCGACTCACGAAGGTCGCTCAGGACGGGCTTGCCGCTGCCGCCGCTGCGCTGCACCGCGTTGCGGGACAACTGGGACAGGGCGATGATCGGCACATCCAGCTCCTTGGCGGTCGCCTTGAGGGTACGGGAAATTGCCGCCACCTCCTGCTCACGCATGCCGCGCAGCTCCGCAGGCCCCTGCATCAGCTGGAGATAGTCCACGACGATGAGCCGCACGCCCTTGTTCTTCACAAGCGTCTTGACCTTGGTGCGGAACTCCATGACCGGGATACCCGGCGTGTCATCGATGTAGAGCGGAGCCTTGATCAGGTTCTTGAGTTTGAACTCCAACTGCTCCCACTCATAGCTCTCCAACTTCGTACCACCCTTGATCTTGTCGGCGCTGAGGCCGGACTCGGAAGTCATCAGGCGCTTGGCCAGCTGGATGGCGGACATTTCCAGGGAGAAAAAGGCGACCGGCATATGATGGTCGACCGCAGCGTTGCGGGCCAGGTTGAGCGAGAACGCCGTCTTACCGACGGAAGGACGCGCCGCCAAAATAATAAGGTCGGACTTCTGCCAGCCCTGGGTGATCCGGTCGATGGAGGGGAATCCGGACGGTACGCCGTTCAGCCCCGTCCTGCCCTGCATCTCCTGGATGTCCTCCATCGCGGTGTTGATGATGGAGCCGATGTCCTGGACTTCCTTCTTGACGTTGTTCTGAATCGCGTTGTACACGCGGGTCTGGGCGATGTCGATCAGATCGTCCACCTTGACGGAATCGTCATAGGACTTCTTGAGGATCTCATGGGAAGCCGTGATCAGATCCCGCTGGATGGTCTTCTGCTTGAGGATCTTGATATAGTACTCCATGTGGGCCGCAGCCCCGACCTTCTGGGAAAGCCCGGCCAGGTATACGGGACCGCCCACATCCTCGAGCGTGCCTTTCTCCTTGAGCTTGGTGCTGACCGTGATGATGTCGATGGGCGTGTGCTCCAGGACAAGGGACGACATCGCCTCAAAGATCATCTGGTGGCGCTTATCGTAGAAACAAGACGCAGAAAGCTCCTCCATCGCCTCATCGACGGCGACGGGCTCGATAAGCATCGCTCCCAGGACAGCTTCTTCAACATCAAGAGCCTGAGGGGGTTTATTGCCCATCTCAAGCCCTATGGTGTCCAAATCTACTGCCTGATTCTTCTTTCGGGAAGAAGACCTTTGGTTGGTTTCAGGCATAAAAATGTGGTATCGTGACTCCTATTCGGCAGTCGGATTGACGATGATACGTCCGCAGTGCTCGCAAATGACCAGCTTCTTGCCGCTCGCAATCTCGATGAGACGCTGGGGAGTGACAGTATTGAAGCAGCCTCCGCAAGAGTTCCCGTTGAACACGGGCACCACCGCAAGGTGGTTGTGTACGCTCTGACGGATGCGGGTATAAGCACTCATCGTACGGGCGTCGATCTTGGCGGCCAGGGTCTCGCGGCGGGCCTGGAGTTTCTCCTCCTCGGCGGCCGTGGAATCCTTGATGACAGCCAGCTCTTCGCGCTTGGCAGCCAGGTCCTCGTTACGGATCTCAAGCCGGCGGCCGAGCTCCTCGAGCAACTCTTTCTTCTCCTCGATGGCCATGCGGGTCTCACCGATGTTCTTGACGGCGATCTGGCGGAGCAGGTCCTGGTTCTCGAGCTCCTTGTTGATGGAGTCGTACTCGCGGCTGTTGCTGATGTTGTCCAACTGGGCCTTGTACTTCTCGATCTGTTCGTCGTACTCGACGATATTCTGCTTGTTGAGCTCGATGGAACGGAGGTATTCCTCGATCAACTCGTTGACGTGTGCGATCTTGCCTTCGATGGCCGCCACGTCACCCTCGAGGGCCGCGACTTCCGCCGGCAGCTCGCCGCGGAGCTGGACGATCTTCTCGATCTCGTTGTCCGCTTCCTGCAGGGCATAGAGGGTCTTGAGCTTCTCCTGGATATTGGCCTCGGAGTCGGCAAAGGACTTCTGGAGGGATACGAAGGTTTCCCGCTCATCGATGGGGGTTTCGACTTTCTTGATTTTCGTTGTCGCCATATTGAAATTACAAATATTGAATCGGGTTACTGTCTTTCAGCGCTTTACTGACGCGAACTGCAAAGGTAGGAAAATTTTTCCTTAACAAAGAAAATAATATGTCCACAATCTCCACTTCGCTCTCGAAATGACCGATGTCCATCAGGACGAATCCCGGCGGCGTGAAGAAATGGTGGTAGGACACGTCGCCGCAGAGGTAGAGCTGCGCCCCGGCCGCGCGGGCCGCCTCGATCAGGGAGGATCCGGAGCCGCCGCACATCGCCACGCGGGAAATCTTCCCCGGGATGAAGCGGGAGCAGCGCACCTGTTTCAGGCCGAAAGCCTCCTTCACCCGGGCCACGGCCTCTTCGCAGGAAAGCGGCTCGGTCCAATCGCCGACCATGCCCAGGCCCACGGTCTCTTCCGTCCCGTCGAGGAAACGGGTCCCATCGGGATCCAGGATGGAAACGTGCTCCAGGCCCAGCCGGCGGGCCATCGCCCCGCTCACGCCGGAAGCCACCTTGTCGGCCGTCGTGTGGGCGGCGTAGACGGCGATCCCGGCGCGGACAGCCTTGATGACGGCCAGCCCGACGGGATCCTCGGGTGCAATCTTCTTCAGTCCCCCGAAGATCAGGGGATGGTGGGTCACGATCAGGTCGGCCCCGCAGGCGACCGCCTCGTCGACCAGGGCCGGCGTGCAGTCGAAGCCCAGCAGGATGCCGTGGACTTCCTGGTCCGGCGACCCGATGCAGAGGCCGCTGTTGTCCCATTTCTCCTGGATGGAGAGCGGCGCGAACGCTTCCAGCGCCGCGGTTACGTCCCGGACCCTCATAACGACTTGCGCACTTCCACGAGCTGGGCGCGGATTTCCTTCAGCGAATCCAGGGCGCGGACGCGCTTGTCCACGCTGCTGCGGGCGGCTGAAAGCTGCCCTGCGGCGCCTTCGAGGGTCATGCCCTTGGTCTTCACGAGATAGTGGATCTGCTTGAGGGTGTCGATGTCTTCCGCGGTGAAGAGGCGGTTGCCCTTGGCGTTGCGGTAGGGCTTGATGTACTTCGGGAAGGAATTGGACCAGAAGCGGACGAGAGAGGTGCTTTCTCCCAGGATTTCAGCGGTCTCGCTGATCGTATAATAGAGCTTTTCCATATAGAACGGGAAGGTTTTTAATCCATCGATTGGCCGGTGTTGACCGACATGTAAAGCATGTTCGCATAGTCGGAGGGCGTCACCGACGCGAAGAAGTAGTGGACGGGGTCGCGGTACTGTCCGTCTTTGAGGACTTCGAAGTGCAGGTGCGGGACGAGGGAGTTGCCGGAGAAGCCGACCGAGGCGATCTTCTTGCCGACCGGGACGGTCTGGCCCTGGGACACGTAGATGTCGCCCAAGTGGCAGTAACGGGTCACGTAGCCGTCCCCGTGGTTGATTTCCACGACGTTGCCCTCGCCCTTGAAGGAGCGTACGACCGAGGACACCCGGCCCTTGGCGGCGGCCAGCACGGGATCGCCCTGGGAGGCGATGATGTCCAGGCCGTTGTGGCGGGCGTTGACCTTGTAGAAGGGGTTCATCCGTTCCCCGACGGAGGCGCCGACCTGCACGTACGAGATGCCCTGGAGGGGCAGGGAAAGCGGCGGCAGGGCCTGGTCATATTTCGCGGCGACGGCCTGCATCGCGGCCTCCACGCGGTCGGCGGCGGAGAGCAGGGCGTCCGCTTTCAAGGCCGTGTATTTCAAGATGTTGCGATCCGGGATCGTATCGCTCCCGGAGAAGAATTCCGTGGTCGCGACGGGGTCCAGGCTGGGCGCCGAAGCATAGAAGACGTCCTTATAGATGCGGGCGTCCCGGAGCTGGAGGTGGTCGATCACGTCGGAGAGCAGCGCCTCACGCTCCACCATCCCGGGATAGAGCCGCTCGTAGAGCTTGTTTTCCTTGTGGAGCCGCTTCTCCGTATCGGTGCTGACGAAGGCGGCGAAGACGGCGTAGTAGATCGCCGCCATCAGGACGGAGAGCAGGGCGTACTTGACCACTCCGACGAGGATGCGCCAGAAACGCCGGTGCGCCTCCTTGAAGCGCTGGAACCTTTCCTTGACCGTTCTCTTCGCCATCTTCTATCGGGTTCTGACACGGAAGCCGGAGCGCAGCACCGCGGGAGACTCCTCCTCGCGTTTCTGCACCATCGCGGCGTATTCCGTCTTGCTCATCGTAAGGTCATAGAAATTGGCCGGGTTGACCTTGTTGTCCCGGTAGAGGACCTCGTAGTGGAGGTGGTCCCCCGTCGCCTTGCCGCTGCGCCCGACCGTGCCGATGCACTGCCCGCGCTTGATCGGCATCCCCTCCACGACGAAGACTTCGTTCATGTGGGCGTACATCGTCTTGTAGCCGAAGCCGTGGTTGATCGTCACGACGTTGCCGTAGCCGGTGAAGAGGAACTGGGCGGACTCCACCGTCCCGTCGCCCGTCGCATAGATCGGGGTCCCCTTCTTGGTGGAGAAATCCACGCCCGTATGCATCCGGGCGTCGCCGAAGATCGGGTCGACCCGCACGCCGAAGGGGCTGGAAATGTTGTAGTGGCGGGGGTCCGGGTCGATCGGCGGGATGGCCGGGATGCAGGACGCCATGTCCCCGGCCCGCTTCGAGAGGGCCGCCACTTCGTCGAAGGACTTGCTCTGGAGGTAGGTCCGTTTCGTCAGACGGTCCAGGCGCAGGTACGTGTCCCGCAGCAGGCCGTTGCGGCCGATCTCTTCCAGGACATCCTCATCCCCGCTCATCGCCAGGTCCTCACCGAGGATTCCGGCGGGAAGCCGGGACATGCCGAAGATGGAACGGTAGACGTCGCCGCCCCGCATTTCCAGGTCCCGGAGTGTCTCTTCGCTGCGGTCCAGGTCGCGGTTCAAAACGGCCATGCGCGCCGTCCAGCGTTCGTTTTGGCTCTTCAGGATGGCGGTCTTGGGCGTATCCAGGCCCAGCACGCCGAACAGGATCCAGAAATACAGCAGCGCGAGCGCCAGGCTGGCCAGGAACAGCAGCCCGTAGCGGCCCAGCCGGCGGAGGAGGGGCTCCGTCGACAGGTCGTACAGAAGGGTCTCGGGATTGAGATCGAATTTCTTGGGCTCTGACATGGTTTTTGGATGCCTGTGAAAGGCAAATATACCTCTTTTTTATATTTTTTGTGCTATTTTTGCATCTTGCATCAACTTGTGACGACTATGACATCAAAAGAGATAAGACAGAAATTCCTGGATTTCTTCGCTTCCAAGGGGCACACGGTCGTGCCCTCCGCGCCGATGGTGGTCAAGAACGACCCCACGCTCATGTTTACCAACGCCGGCATGAACCAGTTCAAGGACATCTTCCTGGGCAACGCCGCGCCGAAGTTCAAGCGGGCGACCGACTCGCAGAAATGCCTGCGGGTCAGCGGCAAGCACAACGACCTCGAGGAAGTCGGCCACGACACCTACCACCATACGATGTTCGAGATGCTCGGCAACTGGAGCTTCGGGGACTATTTCAAGACGGAGGCCATCGACTGGGCCTGGGAGCTCCTGACGGAGGTCTACGGCATCGATCCCGGCCTGCTTTACGCGACGGTCTTCGAGGGCAGCCCGGAGGATGGCACCACCCTCGACACCGAGGCGCGCGACGCCTGGCTGAAGCACCTGCCCGCCGACCGCATCCTGCTCGGCAACAAGCACGACAACTTCTGGGAAATGGGTGACACGGGCCCCTGCGGCCCCTGCAGCGAGATCCACATCGACATCCGCAGCGCCGAAGAGAAGGCGAGCGGCATCCCCGGGCGTGACCTGGTCAACCAGAGCGATCCCCATGTCATCGAGATCTGGAACCTGGTCTTCATGCAGTTCAACCGCAAGGCGGACGGCCATCTGGAGCCCCTCCCGGCCAAGAACATCGACACCGGCATGGGTTTCGAGCGCCTCTGCGCCGTCCTGCAGGGCAAGAATTCCAACTATGACTCCGACGTCTTCACGGGCATGATCGCCGAGATCGAACGCCTCTCCGGCCACAAGTACCGCGAGAGCGCCGACACCGACGTCGCGATGCGCGTCATCGCCGACCACGTCCGGACCATCTCCTTCTCCATCGCCGACGGGCAGCTCCCGAGCAACGTGAAGGCCGGCTACGTCATCCGCCGCATCCTGCGCCGGGCCGTGCGTTACGGCTACACCTTCCTCGGCTTCGGCGAGCCCTTCCTCTGCCGCCTGGTCCCCCAGCTGATCAGCGACATGGGCGAGGCCTATCCCGAACTCCCCAAGCAGCAGAAACTCATCGAGAGCGTCATCCGCGAAGAGGAAATGGCTTTCCTCAAGACCCTCGACCGCGGCATCTCCCTGATGGACGAATACATGGAGAAGTCCAAGGCCGCGAAGGTCATCGCCGGCCCGGACGCCTTCAAGCTCTATGACACCTACGGCTTCCCCATCGACCTGACGCAGCTGATTGCCGCCGAGCACGGCTTCACCGTGGACCTGGACGGCTTCAACGTCGAGCTGCAGAAGCAGAAGGAGCGCGCCCGCAACGCCACCGCCAACGAATTCGGCGACTGGACCGAGTACCACGAGGGCGAAGTGACCTTTGCGGGCTACGACACCACGACCGTCGAGGGCGCGGTACTCCTCAAGCAGCGCACCGTCAGGCAGAAAAACAAGGAGATGCTCCAGCTGGTCTTCGACCGCACGCCTTTCTACGGCGAGATGGGCGGCGAAGTCGGCGACACCGGCTACATCATCGCGGAAGACGGCGAGAAGATCGCCATCCTCAACACGGTCAAGGAGAACGACCTGACGATCCATATCGCAGAGCGCATTCCCGCCGACTGCACCGGCCGCTTCACCCTGGTCGTCGATGCCGCTCGCCGGCGCAAGATCGCAGCCAACCACAGCTGCACCCACCTGCTGCACCAGGCCCTGCGCGAAATCCTCGGCACCCATGTCGAGCAGAAGGGATCTTTCGTCTGTGACAAATACTTCCGTTTCGACTTCTCGCATTTCGAGAAGCTTTCCGACGAGCAGATCATCCAGGTCGAACGCCGCGTCAACGCCCTGATCCGGGAGAATCATCCGCTCCGCGAGAACCGCAGCGCCTCGATGGAAGAGGCCCGCGCGATGGGTGCGATGGCCCTGTTCGGTGAGAAATACGGCGATGTCGTCCGCGTCGTCAAGTTCGGCGACAGCGTCGAACTGTGCGGCGGCTGCCATACCGGCGCGACCGGCAACATCGGTTTCTTCCGCATCGTCAGCGAAGCGGCCATCGCGGCCGGCATCCGCCGGATCGAGGCCGTCACCGGCGAAGAGGCGGAGACCCTGGTGGAGGGCATGGCCGCTTCGATCAAGACGGCCCGGAGTTTCTTCAACAACGTCCCGGACCTCGCAGGCGCCATCCAGAAGATGATCGCCGAAAATGCGACCTACAAGAAGCAGGCGGAGGAACTCGCCAAACAGAAAGCGGCGGAACTGGCGCGCAAGATCGAGGAGGGAGCCCTGGAAGTGAATGGTGTCCGGGTCGCCGTCCTGACGATGAGCGTGGATCCGTCCATGTTGCGGAATGCCGCGACGGCCATCCAGGCCCAGGCCAAGAACCTGGCCGTCTGCGCCGCCTTCGAGTACGAGGGCAAGCCGCAGCTGCTGTTGATGTATTCCCAGGATCTCGTCGCCGCAGGCAAGAACGCCGGTAAGGATATCCGCGAAGCCGCCAAATGCATCCAAGGCGGTGGCGGCGGCCAGCCGGGCCTGGCCTCGGCCGGCGGCAAGGACGTGAACGGCCTTGCTAGCGCCCTGGAGGCACTGAAGGCTGCCGCGACCTGTTAGTTTCTTACCCCGTCTGACCCCAGCGCCCCCGCCGACGATGAAAAGGATCGACCGCTTCATACTCAAGTCGTTCATAGGACCGTTCTTCGCGATCCTTCTGATCGTCTTGTTCATCCTGATGATGCAGTCGCTCTGGCTCTACATCGACGAGCTCGTCGGCAAGGGACTGAGCCTGAAGGTCGTCGCGGAGTTCCTGATGTGGGGCAGTTTCCTGATCCTGCCGCTCGCCCTGCCGCTGGCCACCCTCCTGTCTTCGATGATGGTGATGGGCCAGCTGGCCGAGCACAGCGAGCTCACGGCCCTCAAGGCCGCCGGCGTCTCGGTCACGCGGGTGATGATGCCCATCATCTTCGCTTCGGCCCTGATCACGGTCGGCGCCTTCTTCTCGTCCAACAACCTGGTCCCCTACTCCTACAACAAGATCTACACCCTCCACGACGACATCCTCAAGACCAAGGATGAGATCAAGATCCCGGCCGGCACCTTCTACGACGGCATCGAGGGCTATGTCCTGCGGACGGAGTCCACGGACGATAAAACGGGGATGATGCACGGCATCATGGTCTATGACCACAGCCGCGGCCGCGGCAACGTGGGCCTGATGCTGGCGGATTCCGCGCGGCTGAAGATGTCGGATACCAAGGAGTACCTGACCTTCACGCTCTACAACGGCACTAACTACCAGGAGACCAACTCGATGAAGTACCGGGACACCTCCCTGGAGTTGCAGAAGATCAATTTCGTCAAGCAGGAGATGCTGATCTCCCTGGAGAACTACGCCTTCGAGAAGACCGACTCGACCAAGTACAGCGACCAGATCAAGTGCATGAACGTGGTCCAGCTCAAGCATGAGAAGGATTCGCTGCGGCGCATCGAGCAGGATACCCGCGAACTGCAGTTCAACCGCCTGATGGGCAGCGGCATCCTCTCCAAATACCAGCAGCTGGACACCGCTTTCGTCAACCGCGTGAAGACGGACTTCCGCTCCGACCGGCTGCTGAAATGGGACAACATCGAACGGGAGGCAAGCGCCTACCGCAACGCCGCTTCGAACGCCAACCAGATGGTCTCCGAGATCACCACCTTCAGCCGGGAGTCCTTCGAATACATGTTCTACCTGCGGCGGGCGGACCTGGAGTTCCTGCGCAAGTTCGCGGAAGCGCTGGCCTGCTTCATCATGTTCTTCATCGGCGCTCCGATCGGCGCGTTGGTGCGCAGGGGCGGCCTGGGAGTGCCGGCGATCATTTCCGTGCTCTTCTTCGTCCTCTATTACATCATTGACACGATCGGCTCCAAGCTGGCCAAGGACGGCGCCATCACCGGCGCGGAGGGCGCGTTCATCGCCACGGCGGTCCTGCTGCCCATCGGCGCCTTCCTGACCTGGAAGGCGGTCAACGACGCGTCCCTGTCCGGCAACGACACGCTCAAGAACCAGTGGCGCAAGTTCAAGCGCAAGGTCGCGGGCATCTTCCACAAGAGCCGCATCGTCTATATGGGCACGCCCGAATTCGCCGTCGCGCCCCTGGACAAGCTCATCCGGGCCGGACACAAGGTGGTCGGCGTCGTGACCGTGGCCGACAAGCCCAGCGGCCGGGGCCTGAGCGTGAACGAGAGCGCCGTCAAGAAATACGCCGTGGAGCACGGCATCCCGGTCCTGCAGCCGCTGAAGCTGAAGGACCCCGAATTCCTGGAGCAGCTGAAGGCCTGGAAGGCGGACCTCTTCGTGGTCGTGGCCTTCCGCATGCTGCCGGAGGAAGTCTGGAAGATGCCGAAACTGGGCACCTTCAACCTGCACGCCGCCCTGCTGCCGCAGTACCGCGGCGCCGCCCCGATCAACTGGGCGGTCATCAACGGCGAATCGATGACCGGCGTGACGACCTTCATGATCGACAAGGACATCGACACGGGCGGCATCATCCTGCGCGAGGAATACAAGATCGCCGATACCGACACGGCCGGCGACGTCCACGACGCGCTGATGGAAATGGGTTCCGACCTGGTGCTGGAGACCGTCAAGGGCATCCTGGACGGCACGGCGGAGACGCGCATCCAGCGCAGTTTCATCCAAGGCGCCGAGACCCTGCGGCCGGCTCCCAAGCTGACCCGCGCCCTCTGCCACATCGACTGGGACGACACGACGCGCCACATCTACAACCTGATTCGCGGCCTGAGCCCGTACCCGACGGCCTACACGGAGCTGACGGACGGTACTTCCGCTCCCGTGCAGCTGAAGGTCTTCGAGGCGGAGAAGATGGCTTGGGACGGCCCCGAGGCCCCCGGCACCCTGCTGACCGATGGCAAGAGCTACCTGGCGGTGCGCACCGCGGACGGTGCCGTTTCCCTCAAGAGCATCCAGCTCGCGGGCAAGAAGCGGATGGACGTGGGCGCCTTCCTGCTGGGCTTCCGCGAGGCTTCGAAATACCATTGCACCCCGGGCACGTCGAAGGCGGAGATCGCCAAGACGCGCGCCGCCGAGTCCCAATCCTGACGCCTGATGAAGACGGTCGCCATTGTCTGCAACGGATCCTTCCCCCGGACGGAGTATCCCCTGTATCTGCTGCGGAGCGCGGACATCGTGGTCTGCTGCGACGGGGCCCTGCAGGCCCTGGAGAAACGGGGGGTGGTGCCGGACGTCGTCATCGGCGACATGGATTCCGTCTGCGGCCGGGCGCTGAAGCGCTTCCCGGGCCAGGTGGTCCGGGTGACTGAGCAGGAAAGCAATGATCTCACGAAGGCCTTCCGCTATGTGATGGAGCAGGTGCCGGAGGTTTCCGAGGTTCATATCCTGGCCGCCACCGGCCGCCGCGAGGACCACACCCTGGGCAACCTCTCGCTGCTGATGGAGTTCGAGAAGGCTTTCGACCTTTCCGCCAGAGGGATCACGGTCGACCTGGTCTCGGACTACACCACCGCCTTGGCACTGGGTGACAGCGCGACCCTCGACGTCGGACAGGGCCGCCCCGTCTCCCTCTTCACCCCCGACCCGACCCTGCGTATCCACTCCGAAGGCCTCCAATGGCCCACCGACGCCGTCGTTTTCGACAACTGGTGGAAAGCCACCCTCAACCGCGCCACCGCCGACCGCATCACCCTCACCCTCTCCCACCCCGCCCCGGTGCTCGTCATCCTGGGCTGAGGGGAATCCAAGTTTTTTGCTTATATTGCAACATAAATACAAGTTGGTTTATGCTTAGGAAGATACGGATTGCTTTGGCGGCGATCTTTTTCGTCGGGATCACGCTGCTTTTCGCCGGGATTGGCGCGGGGTGGTGGGGATGGATGGCGGACGTCCAGTTCCTGCCTTCCGTGATGCGGGTGATCGGCAGCGCGGCGGCGCTCAACATCGCCATCCTGGCGGCGCTAGTCGTGCTGGCGCTGTTGCTGGGGCGCATTTATTGCTCCGTCATCTGCCCGCTGGGCGTGTGGCAGGACATCGTCAACTGGATCAGCAGCCGACGCAAAGGCAAGAAGCGCCGTTTCCATTACAAGAAAGACAATCGCTGGCGCACGGCGATCCTGACCTTGTTCATTGCGGCCCTGATCTGTGACGCGCAGGTATTCATCGCCCTGCTGGCGCCGTACAGCGCCTGGGGGCGCATCGTGCAGAGCATCCTGCATCCCGTGGGAATGGGTTGGGCCGTCGTGACCGTCGCCGCCGTGACCCTGGTCGCGACGGGACTGTTAGCCTGGTTCGGGGGGCGGACTTATTGCAACACGATCTGTCCCGTGGGCACGACGCTGGGGCTCTTCTCCAGCTTCACCGTCTTCGGGCCCGTCATCGACGCTGACAAATGCACGCACTGCCACGGCTGCGAGAAGCAGTGCAAGGCGTCCTGCATCGACAGCGAGAACCAGAAGATCGACTACAGCCGCTGCGTGGACTGCTTCGACTGCATCGAGGACTGCAAGTTCGGCGCAATCCGCCTGGGCAATACCTGGAAGGCTGCCCGCCGCAACCGCGAGCTGGCTGAGGCGAATGGGAATGACGGTCGCCCGGAGGTAGTGGGTGGGTTGGAGCCTGCAAAGCAGGCGATGGCGCGTCCCAACGCGCCCGGCGGAGGGCGGGACGGAGCCGAAGGCGATGTCGGTAGCCCGGGAGCCGCGGGGGATAGTAGGGGGCAGAGCCCCCTCAATCGTCGAGCGTTCCTCGGCGGTTCGCTTTTGGCACTGACGGCCATCACGCTCGACGCCCAAGAACAGAAACTGGATGGCGGTCTTGCCACCCTCGAGGCGAAAAAAAAGCCCGAGCGCACCGAGCGCATCATCCCCGCCGGCGCCCGGAGCCTCAAGGAATTCTACGACCGCTGCACCGCCTGCCAGCTCTGCGTCGCGAATTGCCCCAACCACGTCCTTCGTCCCTCCACCGACTTGGAGCACCTGATGCAACCCGAATCCTCCTACGAGAACGGTTACTGCCGTCCGGAATGCGTCCAATGCGCCGAGGTCTGCCCCGCCGGCGCCATCCGGCCCATCACAGTCGAAGAGAAGACCGCCATCAAGATCGGCACCGCGACGGTCGACTATGACCTCTGCGTCGTGAACCGCGACGGCGTCTCCTGCGGCAACTGCGCCCGCCACTGCCCCGCCGAGGCCATCACCATGGTCCCCAGGGACCCCGACGATCCGCACTCGCTGCGCACGCCCGCCGTCATCGAGGACAAGTGCATCGGCTGCGGCGCCTGCGAATACCTCTGCCCCTCGCGCCCCTACAGCGCCATCCACGTCAACGGTTTAAAAGTGCACATCCATGGATAGAAGACAATTCATCAAGGCAGGAGCGGCGGGAGCCGCCACCCTGGGTCTCAGCGCCTGCAAGGAGACCGCCGCCAAGGCCGGCATCGTCAACGACAAGGCCGACAAGGGCCCGGGCGAGATGGAGATGCGCACCAACCCCAACAGCGGAGACCGTGTGTCCATACTGGGCTACGGCTGCATGCGCTGGCAGATGAAGAAGGACGACAACGGCCGGGACATCGTCAACCAGGACAGCGTCAACGAGCTGGTCGACTACGCCATCGCGCACGGCGTCAACTATTTCGACACCTCCCCCGTCTATCTCCAGGGTCAGAGCGAAGAAGCCACGGCCAAGGCCCTGCTCAGACACCCCCGCGACAAGTACTTCATCGCAACCAAGATGTCCAATTTCCAGGGCCACAGCGCGGAAGCGTCTCTCCGTATGTACCGGCGCTCCTTCGAGATTTTCCAGACCGACCGGATGGACTACTACCTCCTGCATTCCCTGAGCGGAGAGGCGGACTTCAAGCGCCGTTTCCTGGACAACGGCATGATCGACTTCCTCGTGAAAGAGCGCGAGGCGGGCCGCATCCGCAACCTCGGTTTCTCCTTCCACGGCCCGGTCGCCGGCTTCGACTATATGATGTCCCTCCACGACCAGTACCACTGGGACTTCGTCCAGATCCAGATGAACTACGTGGACTGGAACCACGCCTCCGGGCGCAACGTCAACGCCAGTTACCTCTATGGCGAGCTGGTGAAGCGCGGCATCCCCGTCGTCATCATGGAGCCCCTGCTCGGCGGCCGCCTCAGCGCCGTGCCGGATCCCGTCGCCGTGCGCCTCAAGGAGCGCGAGCCCGCCAAGTCCATCGCCTCCTGGGCCTTCCGCTTCTGCGGGACCTATCCCGGCGTGCTGACCGCCCTGAGCGGCATGACCTACATGGAACACCTGACGGACAACTGCGACACCTACTGCCATTTCCAGCCCCTGAGCGACGAGGAGCAGGCCCTGCTCGAGGAAATGGCCCAAATGATCCGCGACTTCCCCCTGGTGGACTGCACGGCCTGCAACTACTGCATGCCCTGCCCCTACGGCATCGACATCCCCGGCATCTTCCTCAGCTACAACAAGGCCGTCAACGAGGGCCTCGTGGCCGAAAGCTCGGAACAGGACGACTTCAGGCGGCTCAAGCGGCGCTATCTGGCGCTCTACAACAAATCCGTGGAGAGCATCCGCCAGGCGGACCACTGCATCTCCTGCGGCCAGTGCCAGCCCCATTGCCCCCAGCACATCCGCATTCCACGCGAACTCGCGCGCATCGACACCTACGTCGAGAAACTGAAACGCGAAACCCTCTGAATCCATGAAACATATCACCCTTCTGGCAGGCATAATGCTTGCAGTCCTCTCTTGCACTATGGAAAATCCACTTTTGACCGAATCCAAGCTCCCCTACGGAGCGCCCCCCTTCGATAAAATCCGCCACGAGCACTACCTGCCCGCCTTCGAGCAGGGCATCGCCGAAGCCAAGGCCGAGATCGACGCCATCGTCGCCAACCCCGCCGCCCCGGACTTCGCCAACACCATCGAGGCCCTGGAAAACGCCGGGGAGACCCTCGACCGCGTGGGCGGCATCTTCTACAACCTCCTGGAAGCCGACACCGACGACGAGATGCAGCGCATCGCCGAGGAAATCTCGCCCAAGATGACCGAATACGAGATGTACGTCTCCCTCAACGAGCCCCTTTTCGAGCGCATCAAGGCCGTCTATGACAAGCGGGACTCCCTCGGTTTGGACAAGGAGCAATACAAGCTCCTGGAAGACTCCTACAAGGATTTCGTACGCAGCGGCGCCCTCCTCTCCCCCGCCGACAAGGAAAAATACGGACAGTATGAAGAGGAACTCTCCCTCCTGTGCCTGAAATACGGCAAGAACGTCCTGGCTGCCACCAACGCCTATACCCTCAACGTCACCGACGAAGCGCGCGTCGCCGAATTGCCCGACTTCGTCCGGGAAGCCGCCGCCGAGACCGCCAAGGCCAAGGGACAGGAAGGCTGGACCTTCGACCTGAGCTACCCGAGCTATTCCGCCTTCATGAAATACAGCACGGACCGGGAGCTCAAGAAGCAGCTTTACCTGGCCTACAACACCAAGGCCGTAGGCGGTGGGAACGACAACCTGGAGAACGTCCGCCAGATCGTGGACCTGCGCATCAAGATCGCGAACCTCCTGGGCTACCCGACCTATGCCGACTACGCCATTGAAGACCGCATGGCCCGCACGCCCGCGGCCGTGGACGGGCTGATCCGGGAGCTGCTCGAGCCCTCGCTGCCCGCCGCCCGCAAGGAGGTCGCCGGCATCCTCGCCTTCGCGAAAGAAAACGGCTTCGCGGAAGACGCCCTCCAGCCCTGGGACTTCAGCTACTGGTCCGAGCGCTACAAGGATGCGAATTACGCCCTCAACGACGCCCTGCTCAAGCCCTATTTCCAGCTTGAGGACTGCATCGGCGCCGTCTTCGGCCTGGCCGGGAAACTCTATGGCCTGCAGTTCGAGGAGCGCAGCGACATCCCCGGCTACCACAAGGACGTGAAGGTCTATGACGTCAAGGACGCCGACGGGCGGCACCTGGCCCTTTTCTATGCCGACTTTTTCCCCCGCGAGAGCAAGCGGGGCGGCGCCTGGATGACCGAATTCCGCGGCCAGAGCATCGTGGACGGGGTCGAAAAGCGCCCCTTCATCAGCCTGGTGACCAATTTCACCAAGCCCACGGCGCAGAGCCCCTCGCTGCTGACGCACGACGAGCTGACCACCCTCCTGCACGAGTTCGGCCACTCCCTGCACGGGATGATGGCCGAAGGGCGCTACGGCTCCCAGACCGGCACCAACGTCGCCCGCGACTTCGTCGAACTGCCCTCGCAGATCATGGAGAACTGGGCCTTCGAGCCGGAGTTCCTGGACGGATTCGCCCGGCATTACCAGACGGGCGAGACCCTGCCCGCCGACCTGATCGAAAAGGTCAAGGCCACGCAGAACTACCTGGCGGCCTATTTCCAGGTGCGCCAGCTGCAGTTCGGCATCCTGGACATGGCCTGGCACAGCCTGACGGCCCTGCCGGAGGAAGGGACGAAGGAGTTTGAGAAAAAGGTCCTCGCCCCGACCGCCGTCATGCCGGACGTGCCGGAGTGCTGCATGTCCCCCTCTTTCAGCCACATCTTCTCCGGCGGCTACAGCGCCGGATACTATTCCTACAAGTGGGCGGAGGTCCTGGAGGCCGACGCCTTCAGCCTCTTCCAGGAGAAGGGCATCTTCAACCGCGAGGTGGCCACTTCTTTCCGGAACAACATCCTGTCGATGGGCAGCCGCGAGGACGAGGCCGTCCTGTACCGGCGCTTCCGCGGCCATGACCCGCAGCCGGAGGCCCTGCTCCGCAAACTGGGTATCCAATGATGAAAAAGATCCTGTTCTTTCTCCTCTGCGCCCTTAGCTTGAGCGCATGCGTCGGGAACGCGAACCCCGAAGAAGAGCAACTGTCGCCCCAGGAGTGCACGTATCGCGGCGTGAATTATTTCGCCGCCAATTGCCTGTCGCTGTATTACCTGTGGAATAAGGAAATCCGCCAAAGGCTGGACGGCTGGCTCAGATACGACCTGTTGAAAGATCCTGTCCAAAAGGTCCAATCCATACGACATAAAGAAGGTGGAAAGGATTTCGACCGCTGGACGGAAGTTACGGACGATTACGACACGATGGAGTCCAGCCTGGGAGGCGTATCCACCACCTACGGCTGCGACATCATCCTGATGATGTTCGACGCGACCACCGTCTGCGCGGTCGTGACCGTCGTCTACAAAAACAGCCCGGCGGACCGGGCGGGCATCCGGCGGGGCGACGTCATCCTCCGGATCGGCGGACAGACGATGACCAAGAACAACTATTACGACCTGGTCACCGACGGCTTCCTCTACAGCAAGGCGTGTGACGTCACCCTCTACGACAGGGAGACCCGGCAGCTGGGACGGACCGTGTCGATGACCGCCGTCGAAATGTACGAAGACCCGATCGTGTACCACAACGTCTTCGACATCGGCGGCAAGAAGGTCGGCTACCTGGTCTACACCCGTTTCACGCTGCGTTCCATCCAAGACCTGCTCTTTGCCTTCGAGGACTTCCGGGCCGCGGGCGTGACGGAACTCATCCTGGACCTGCGCTACAACGGCGGCGGCTATGTGACGACCGAGGAGGCCCTGGCCTCGATGCTGGCGCCCCTCGCCAACGTGCGGGCCGGGGACCTTTTCTCGCAGGAAGTGTACAACGACGAGATGACGGAGTATTTCATCCAGCGGAACGGGGCCGATGCGCTCAAGAGTTTCTTCAAGACTTCCTTCTCCTGGGAGGAGGGTCAGTTCCCCGAATCCTGCGACACGCGTTCCGGCCACCTGGAGCTCAACAAGCTGTACGCCCTCATCGACAAGGGCTCCGCTTCCGCCTCGGAGAGCCTGCTCGTCTGCCTGATGCCCTACCTGGACATCACGCTGATCGGCCAGCAGAGCCACGGCAAGTTCTGCACGGGCATCACCTACGGCGCCGAAGAATGGTATGATGACTACCGCAAGGACATGAACGAGCAGCAGTACGCCTACAAGAAAGATGTCAAGAACTGGGGGCTGTACCTGATGATCGGCCGCTATGCCGACAAGAACGGCAACTGCCCGGCCATGCCGGACGGCCTGAAGCCCGACATCGAAGTCGAGGACCGCCCCGACCTGGGCGTAGACTTCGGCGACGAAAGGGACCCGATGCTCCGGCAGGCGCTGATCCTGGCCGGCCGGGCAGACCTCCAGGCCACATCCACCCGCGCCACGGCAGTCCCCGCCCCGGAACTGCTTCCCCGGCAGATCGTCAAGCCTTCTTTCGGCAAGCGGATCCGTACCGGTTTCAACGGGAAGGTATAAGCGTTTTTAGGCTTGCTCCTGCATGCCGCCGGCCAGGTCGAGGATTTCGGCCGTGATCTTGGCCTGGCGGGACTTGTTGTATTCGAGGGAAAGCTCCTGCAGGAGGTCTTCGGCGTTGTCCGTGGCCGTCTGCATCGCCACGGTGCGGGCGGCGTGCTCGGCGGCGGCAGCGTCCAGCAGGACGGTGTAGATCTTCAGCTTGAGGATCTTGGGGACCAGGACGGAGAGCAGTTCCTCCTTGTCCGGCTCGATGATGTATTCATCTTCCACCTCTTTCCCTTCCTCCGGGACGGGAGCGTCCATCGGGAGATAAGCCTCGCAGACCGTCTTGTGGACGGCCGTGCTGACGAAATGGTTGTAGATCAGCTCGACCCGGTCGGTGCGACCTTCCCGGAAATCTTCCACGAGCCGGTCGGAAAGGTCGGCCGCCACCTCGTAGGAGGGCTTGGCGGAAAGTCCCGTGAAATCTTCCGGCGAAGGATAGCCGGCCTTGCGCATCGCCTCGGCCATCTTGCGGCCCACGGACAGGACCGTGATTTCCTCGACCTCCTGCTCCTTCAAGGCAGCCAGGCGGGCGCGGGCCTCCCGGATCGCGTTGGCGTTGAAGCCGCCGCAGAGCGACGAATTGGAAGCGATGCAGACCAGGGTCACCCGCTTCACGGGGCGTGCCTCCATGATGTCGGCTTCCAGCCGGGCCTGCTTGAGGAGTTCGTCCAGCGTACGCTTCAAGGACTGCTGGTAGGGCAGCATTCCCTCGATCGCGCTCTGCGCCTTGTGAAGCTTGGCCGAGGCGACCATCTTCATCGCAGAGGTGATCTTGAGGGTGCTTTTGACGGATCCGATCCGACCCTTGATTTCCTTGAGCGTTGCCATTCGTCCGAATTACATGGAAGCGATGACGGCCGCGGCCGTGGATTCGATGGCGTCCGTCAGGCTGTCGTCCAGCTTGCCGGCCGCCAGCGCGTCGAGGACGTCGGGATGGGACGCGTGCATGCGGTCCAGGAAGAGGCCCTGGAACTCGCGGACGCGGTCGATCGGGATGTCCTTCATCAGGGCGTGCGTGCCGCAGTAAAGGATCGCGACCTGGTCGCCCACGGGCATGGGGCTGTACTGGGGCTGGATCAGCAGCTGGTTGTTCTTGCGGCCCTTGTCCAGGGTCATCGCCGTGATGGCGTCCATGTCGCTGCTGAACTTGGAGAAGGACTCCAGTTCCTCGTACTGGGCCTGGTCGATCTTGAGCCGGCCCGCGACTTTCTTCATGCTCTTGACCTGGGCGCTGCCGCCGACACGCGACACGGAGATGCCGACGTTGATGGCCGGGCGCTGGCCCTGGTTGAAGAGCGCCGATTCGAGGTAGATCTGGCCGTCGGTGATGGAGATCACGTTGGTCGGAATGTAGGCCGAGACGTCGCCCGCCTGGGTCTCGATGATGGGCAGGGCGGTCAGCGAGCCGCCGGCCTTGACCTTGCCCTTGAGCGACTCGGGCAGGTCGTTCATCTGCTCGGCGACTTCCTGCTGGGCGATGATCTTCGCGGCCCGTTCCAGCAGGCGCGAATGGAGGTAGAACACGTCGCCCGGGTAGGCTTCGCGGCCGGAGGGACGGCGCAGGATCAGCGACACCTCGCGGTAGGCGACGGCCTGCTTGGAGAGGTCGTCGTAGACCACCAGGGCGTGACGGCCCGTGTCGCGGAAATATTCGCCGATGGCGGCGCCGGCGAAGGGGGCGTAATAGCGCAGGGCGGCCGGATCCGCGGCGGTGGCGGCCACGACGATGGTGTAGTCCATCGCGCCCTGGCGGCGCAGGGTCTCGACGATCGAGGCGACGGTCGAGCCTTTCTGGCCCACGGCCACGTAGATGCAATAGACGGGCTTGCCGGCCTTGAAGTTGTCCCGCTGGTTGATGATCGTGTCGATCGCGATGGCGGTCTTGCCGGTCTGGCGGTCGCCGATGATCAGCTCACGCTGCCCGCGGCCGATCGGGATCATCGCGTCGATGGCCTTGATGCCGGTCTGGAGCGGATTGCAGACGGGCTGGCGGTAGATTACGCCCGGAGCCTTCCGCTCGAGCGGCATCTCACACAGGTCGCCGTCGATCGCGCCCAGGCCGTCCATGGGATTGCCGAGGGGGTCCACGACGCGGCCGAGCATCCGGTCGCTGACGCGGATCGAAGCGATGCGGCCCGTCCGGCGGACCGTCATCCCCTCCTTGACCAGGTCGGTGGGTCCCATCAGGATCGCACCGACGTTGTCCTCCTCGAGGTTCATCACCACGGCCATCACGCCGTTCTCACACTCCAGCAGCTCACCGGCCTCCGCATTGATAAGGCCGTAGATGCGCACCACGCCGTCGCTGACCTGGAGGACCTTGCCGATCTCTTCCAGTCCGACGGTCTGCCGGATGTCCTTGAGCTGGTTCAGCAGGATCTCGGAAATCTCGCTGGGTTTCAAGTTTTCTGCCATTTGCTAGACAATTCTTTTGTTCTTATCCATCCATTGCTTCCGGATGTCGCCGAGCTGACGGGCCACGCTCGCATCCATCCGGCATCCGTCCACTTCGAGGACGAACCCGCCGATCAGGCCGGGGTCGACCTCGGTGGTGAATTCCACCGTACCGCCTATCTTTTCCCGGACGAAGGAGCGCAGCTTCTCCTGCAGGGCGGGACTGTCCACGGCGGTCCTCAGACGGGCGACGTGGATCCCGGCCTGCGCTTCGTACTGGCGCAGGAAACTGCTGAAAATCAGCTTCACAAGCTCCATGCGGCCATTGCGCACGAGCAGGGCCGTGAACTTCTGCAGATCCTCGGACAGGGGCTGGGGCGCCGAGTCGGGATCGGAGAGCAGGGCCTTGACCTGCGCATAGACCTGCTCTCCGTGGCCGGACTCGGTCACATATTTCAGCAGGGCCGTCGCATAGCGTCGGGAAATGACTCCGGTGTTCATGTTCAATTCGGCTTGGAGGCACTGGCCTCTCCGATCATCTTGTCGATCAGCGCAAGCTGCGCCTCGTCGGTGGACAGTTTTTCGCGAAGGATCTTCTCGGCCACATCGACCGACAGGCCGGCCACTTCCGTGCGGATGTCACGCAGGGCGCTTTCCTTCTCGGCGGCGATCCGGATCCGGGCCTCCTCGATCAGCTTGGAAGCCTCGTCCCGAGCCTGCTCCCTGGCGTCCGCGACCATCTTGTCGCGGGCCTCGGCGGCCTCCTTGAGGATGCGGGCCTGCTCGCGGCGTGCCTCCTCGATGAGACGCTCCTGCCGGTCGCCCAGCTCGGAGAGCATCTTCTCGGCCTCACGGGCCTGGGCGATGCTCTGGTTGATCCGGTCGCTGCGCTTGTCCACCATCCCCGTGATCAGCGGGAAGCCCCACTTGGCCAGCACGAAGAAGACGATGCCGAAGATCAGCGTCATCCAGACCAGCAGGCCGAAGTCAGGAGTAATCAGGGACATGGCGTCTTACTTGGCGATCAGACAGACGACGATGGCGAAGAGGCAGGCGCCTTCGACGAGCGCCGCCACGATGATGGCGGTCAGGCGGTAGTGACCGGCCTGCTCGGGCTGGCGGGCGCCCGCTTCGAGGGCGGCCTTACCGATCTTGGAAATGCCGAATGCACCGGCGAAGGCGGCCAGCGCAGCGCCGAGGGCAGCGCCCACTCTTCCGAGGGCGGCGCCTGCAACGGCTTGGAGGATCATGGAAAGTAACATAATATCAGAGATTTGAAGTTATTGTCATTCGGTTTCCGGCTTCTGTCTCGACATGCCGATAAACACGGCGGACAGCATCGTGAACACGTAGGCCTGGAGGAAAGCGACCAGCAGCTCCAGCAGGTCCATGAAGACGCCCAGGATGATGGCGACGGCGCTCAGGCCGGCGTTCATCCCCACGCCCAGTTTGGCAGTGAGGAAGATGACCGCCACGACGCCCAGGAGCATGCAGTGCCCGGCCAGGATGTTGGCGAACAGTCGGACCATCAGGGAGAACGGCTTGGTAAACATGCCGATGATCTCGATCAGCGGCATCAGCGGCAGGGGGACCTTGAGCCAGGTCGGCACCTCGGGCCAGAGGATCTCCTTCCAGTAGTGCTTGTTGCCGAACAGGTTGATGGCCAGGAAGGTACATACGGCCAGGACAAGCGTGACGGCGATGTTGCCGGTCACGTTGGCCCCACCGGGGAAGAAGGGCACGATGCCCATCAGGTTGTTGATGAAGATGAAGAAGAACGCCGTCAGCAGGTAGGGCGAATAGCGCTTGTAGTCGGGGCCCACGCACTCCTTGATGATGTCGTCCTCGACCATCGTGACCATCATCTCCATCAGGCCGGCGAAGCCCTTGGGGGCCTCTTCCACCGCATCGTGGCGGCGGTACCAGCGGGCGGCGGAGAGCACCAGCAGGATGAGGATCAGACTGTTGACCATCAGGGCCAGGACGTTCTTGGTGATGGACAGGTCCAAGGGGCGGATCTCCTCGCCGGCGGCGTTTTGCTCGACGATCTTGCCGTTGTATTTTTCTGAAGTGGAAATGTAGAAGCCCTCGTGGGCGCCCTCTTCCAGATGCTTCGAACTGAAGCAGTGCCAGCCCGTGGTCTTGCTGCGGACAATCACCGGCAGCGGGATGCTGACGGGCTTGCCGTTAACGGTGGTGATATGCCATTCGTAAGCATCGCCCACGTGCCCGAAAAGATACTCCTGGATATCCAGATCCACCTCGTCGCTCTCCTGCGCCCCGGCGTACAGGGGCAGGACGGCGAGCAGCAGGACCAGTATGTATCTCAGGCGCTTCATACTTCGACGCAGGCGGTCACGACATTGTCTTTCACTTTCACGAATCCGGAGGAAACGGGCATTTCCTTGTCTTCCCCGCCGCTCCGGTAGCGAATCACGCCCCGGTCCAGGGCGGAGAGGATGGGCGCATGGTCTTTCAGCACGACGAAACGGCCCTTCATGCCGGGCAGTTCGACTTGCTCCACCTGGCACGAAAGCAGTTCCCGTTCGGGAGAAAGGACCTTCAGCGTGATCGGCATGGCTTATTCCTTGCTGGCTGCGAGCAGCTCTTCGGCTTTCTTGCGGGCGTCGTCGATCGTGCCGACGAGCAGGAAGGCCTGCTCCGGCAGGTCGTCGACCTCGCCGTCCAGGATGGCATTGAAGCCCCGGATCGTATCCTCGATGTCCACCATCAGGCCCGGGCATCCGTTGAAGACGGCCGAGACGTGGAGGGGCTGGGACAGGAAACGCTGGACCTTGCGGGCGCGGTTCACCGTCAGCTTGTCCTCGTCGGAGAGCTCGTCCATGCCGAGGATGGCGATGATATCCTGGAGTTCCTGGTATTTCTGGAGGATCTGTTTCACGCGTTGGGCGCAGTCGTAATGGGCCTGGCCGACGATGTTAGGGTCCAGGATGCGGGAGGTGGATTCCAGCGGGTCGACGGCCGGATAGATGCCCAGGGAGGCGATCTTGCGGCTCAGGACCGTCGTGGCGTCCAGGTGGGAGAAGGTCGTGGCAGGGGCCGGGTCCGTCAGGTCGTCGGCCGGCACATACACGGCCTGGACCGAGGTGATGGAGCCGTTCTTGGTCGAAGTGATGCGCTCCTGCATCTGGCCCATTTCCGTGGCCAGGGTGGGCTGGTAGCCGACGGCGGAAGGCATGCGCCCGAGCAGGGCGGAGACCTCCGAACCGGCCTGGGTGAATCGGAAGATGTTGTCCACGAAGAAGAGGATGTCCTTCGGGTCGTTGGGGTCGGTGCTGTCGCGGAAAGATTCCGCGAGCGTCAGACCGCTCAGGGCCACGGAACTACGGGCGCCCGGGGGTTCGTTCATCTGGCCGAAAACCATAGCGACCTGGGACTTCTCGAGCTGCTCTTTGTCGAGCTGGCCCAGGTCCCAGTTGCCTTCTTCCATGCCCTGGTTAAACTTTTCCCCATACTTGATGACGTCGGACTCGATCATTTCTCGCAGGAGGTCGTTGCCCTCGCGCGTCCGTTCGCCGACGCCGGCGAAGATGGAGAAGCCGTTGTGCTTCTTGGCGATGTTGTTGATGAGTTCCTTGATCAACACGGTCTTGCCGACGCCCGCGCCGCCGAAGAGGCCGATCTTGCCGCCCTTCAGGTAAGGCTCCAGCAGGTCGATGACCTTGATGCCGGTGAAGAGGACCTCCTGGGAGGTGGTAAGTTCGTCGAATTTCGGGGGCTCGCGGTGGATGGGCAGGGTCTTGGAGCGGTCCAGGGGGCCGATGCCGTCGATTGCGTCGCCGGTGACGTTCATCACGCGTCCGCGGATCTGGGCGCCGACGGGCATCGAGATGGGGGCCTGGGTGTCAAGCGCTTCCATGCCGCGACGCAGGCCGTCGGTGGAGTCCATGGCGACGCAGCGGACGGTGTCTTCGCCGATGTGCTGCTGGACCTCGATGACCAAGGTGCCGCCGCTCTTCCGCGTGACGGTCAGGGCGTCGTGGATGCGGGGCAGTTCCGTCCCGGGCTCCAGTTTGAAGTGGACGTCCACGACCGGGCCGATGATCTGGGAAATGTGTCCGACAATCTGTGCCATTCTATGTTGTTTCTGTTTATTATCTGCTCCTTCTGCCTTCCCGGCCGGCCGGGGCGGCGATGGTTTCGGCGGGGATGGGCTGGGCGCCGAATTCCTCCACGGCTCCGAAGAGGGCGAGGGCCTTCCCGAAGTCGTAGCGGTTCATGTACATCGTCTCGGAGGTCTGGAAGCCCGCCAGGTAGGCCTCGTCCAGGGCGCCCTCGAAGATGGCGGGATCCTCGCTGTCGCGGTTGCCCGTCACGCCGGTCAGCTGCTCGACGTCCTCGAAGTCCTTGACCTGGACCAGGAGCGGACGGTCGCCGCCGGGCAGGGCGATGTCGCCCAAGGGATTCTGGAAGAAGATGTTATATTCGGCGGAAGTGACCTTCTGCGCCTCCTTCTCCTTGATGGTCTCGATGCGGCAGCGGTCGAGCGCGGCCAGAGTGCAGCAGCCCAGGATGTTGTGGTCCAGGAAACCGTTGGCCCCGTTCATAAAGCGGTAGGCGAAGCCCATCTCGCCCTCTTCCGGATCGGTCGGCCAGGCGAAGAGGACCGTATTGTAGGAGAACCGGATGTCGGAGTTGCGGGCGATCATCGATCCGCCGATCTCGACGGCCGCCTTGCGGACGCAGACGAAGACATTGTTCTCGATGATCACGCCGGCGCCGGCCGTACCCCTGATGGCGCAGTCGGGCGCATTGACGAAGGCGCAGTTGCAGATCTCCACCTCGCTCTGGCAGTTGTCCAGGAAGATGATAGCCGTCTGGGCGGTCTTGGTCTCGCGGTCGAGTTTCTCGCCGCCATTGCCCACTTCGCCGAGGGTCTGCATGCGGGGCGTGGCGACGCCTTCGGGCTGGCCTTCACCCGTGGAATCGTAGGCAATGGAGTTGCCGCGGTCGAAGAGGAGGCCGTCCACGACGACCTTCGTGCCGGCGCGGCGGACGCGGATCTGCATCGTGCCCTTGCCGCTCTGGGTCTCGTTGGACTCGACGGAAGGCCGGACGGTCGTCCGGTATTTGAGGATGTCACGCTCGGTGAAATCGGCGTTGTAGCCGCCCAGGATAGTGACCGGTTTCTCGATATTGATGTTGCCGCTGCGGAGGGTGCCGAAGTAATTGCCTTCGGCGACCAGGATGAAGGCGCCTTCCGGGGCGACGTCGAGGGCTTTCTGGATGTTTTTGAAGGGAGCTTCTTTTGTACCCTCCGCCCGATTGGAGCCGTCGGCGATGCTGACGTAATAGACTTCGCCGGAAGGAATACCGGTGGTGCGGGCCGTGCGGTCGGATCCGCGCTCGGCGCTGCGGCTGTTGTTCCGGTCCGTGCGGTCGGCGGCCGATTCACCCGTGATGGCCGAGACTGCGTCGTGATAGGTGTCAGCGATGGCGTCTCGCACCCGCCGCCCGAACTTCTTGACGGACTCTCCCGCCTGGTTCTGCGCCTGAACGGGTTGCGGAATGGCCGTTCCTAGCATCAGGCAAAGGGGTAACATGTATAGGAATCGTTTCGCTCTCATACTGTTCCGTTATAATGGTTGGCAAAGAGCAAATTTACAATAATCCTTGTAAAAGTCAAATAGACCCCTTAGCTGTTCAGCAAGGGTTCATATGCTATTGACCTGCCTGTCATACGATGGTGGGTGAAATCCTTAGTGTTTTTTATAAATTATTGATTATCAATAGAATACAAAATCAGGGTCCAAATTATTCAGACCCTGATTTTGTAACTAATTCATTGTTAAACAAATACGAATTACACCTTGCCCCGGCCGAGGATAATTGCAGTCGAAAAGTACGAAAAGCCGGAAAAACGTTCGTTTCGGGAACGTCATCGTGTCCGAATAGTACGAAAACCCCGGATTTCGTTCTTTCCGGGAACGGTGTAGGATATTATTTGAGCCGCGAAGCGGCGAAGGCGCCAGCAGGCACGTACCGGAGTGTCAGCGACGGGAGGGGTTTGGGGAGTCCTCTCCCCAATGGATAATAGCCGTAAGTAGCTGACGTTCTTTGGTTTATGTCCGGCGGATGAA
>JAEEGH010007111.1_pt1 | contig 27080 bp, 18 predicted proteins | sample 9134181 | NCBI WGS metagenome assembly JAEEGH01 (sample SAMN16246544, study PRJNA631951) | gut metagenome | biome: gut microbiome; feature: rumen; material: DP-attached | host: Bos | place: Iran: Karaj | collected 2018-10 | reverse complement strand
CGGTGACGATGTAGTTGACATCGTTGCGGGTGGTGCTGACGGCAGCGCCGGGTGTGAGGAAGGGTTTAATACGCGAGATAGTGCCGCCTGCTGCTGTGGAGGGCATGGCGATGATGCTCTTTCCCTCGCGCGACATGGTGGCGCCGCGCACAAAGTCTATCTGCCCACCGATGCCGCTGTATTGCCTCATGCCTATGGATTCGCTGGCCACCTGCCCCATGAGGTCAACTTCGAGGCATGAGTTGATGGAGACCATGCGGTAATTCTGGGCTATGATGAAGGGGTCGTTGGTGTAGTTGACGGGGTAGAGCTCGATGTTTTCGTTGCAGTCGACGAAGTCGTAGAGCTCGCGCGAGCCCATGATGAAGGTGGCGACGGCTTTGCCTTTGTGCATAGTTTTGCGGCTACCGTTGATGATGCCTCGGCGCATAAGGTCTGCCACTCCGTCGGAGAACATTTCGCTGTGTATGCCGAGGTCGTTCTTGTCGCCGAGCGACTGCAGCACTGCGTTGGGTATGGCGCCGATGCCCAGCTGAAGGGTGGAGCCGTCGGCAATGAGGGAGGAGCAATGTCGACCAATGGCCATCTCCACCTCCGACGGGGCGTCGGCATGCAGTTCGGGCAGATGGTAGGCACAGGGGATGATATGGTCGATTTGCGACACGTGGACCATGCCTTCGCCGTAGGTGAAGGGCATCAGCTCGTTGGTCTCGATGATGACGCTCTTTGCCACACGGATGGCGGCCAGCGCATAGTCGCACGACACGCCCAGCGAGCAGTAGCCCTCTTCGTTGGGCGGTGTGGCTTGGAACACTGCCACGTCGCAGGGTATTTCGTCGCCAATCATTTCGGGCACATCTTTGAAGTAGGCGGGGAAGAAGTCGCCCTCGAGGTGGTTGACCGCATCGCGCGAGTTGGCTGACAGAAAATTGCTAACATGGCGGAAATGACCATAGCAGCGGGGATGGAGGCATTCGTTTTAGCCCAAGGTAGTCATGTGGAAGATGAGCACGTCGTTATAGTCCTCACAGTGTTCTGCCAAGGCATGCTGAATGATGCGCGGTGCTGCCGCCGCATGGCCCATCACCACACAGTTGCCGTCGTGGATGTCGGTGATGGCTTTTGCAGGGGTCGAAACTTTCTTTTTATATTCTTCTTTCCAGTTCATAACAGTTGGTATATTTTAATGACATTAGTTACCTTAAACCCAAATCGGTCATTAGGCCGACTTTTACAATTTATTACGCTTTTTTAGGTCTGTTTGTGACATCTTAGCATTTCTTCCGGCATCTTGTCCACATCGCTGTCTCGCCGTAGCCCGCTACGACTTCGCCAGCGATGCGGCCAATCTGCTCGGAACAAATACTAATCTGCCATAAACCCTAATGACCGATTTGGGTTAAAAAAAGCAATGCCAACTGCTGCAAAGGAAAAAACATAATGGAGGGAAATCCAGATGAGAAATCCGTAGACAACAACCTTTGACGCGAAAGCATTGCCTATCAGTCGAGGCAGGTCTCCTGGCTTACCCCCTGTCGGCAGGCACCTTCTCAGACCGCTTGTGTCCAATGGCGTTTTGCCCACCGATTTATGGGGATTACAGTTGCGCGACAGCTCACGATTCTCACGTGATTCCCTCTTCGCCGCCCTTATGAGGCGGAACCTTGATGATGATTATCTTTTCAATGTGCTGTTGCATTGTGATATGCACCTCTGCGATGCTTCCTGCAATGCGATGCAAAGGTACAACTATTTTTGTGATTGGCAAAAAAAAAGACTAACTAAGAGCGGGAGCATTGTTAATCCGTTAATCTTTTGATGCGCCAAGGACTAACACATTCACATGTTAACACATTCGTTAATATGCTGCACCTTGGCGGCCTTTGCTTTCATTGTTCTTTTTCCTGACTTCGTCGCTTTTTGTGCCATCATGTAGCGCGGATTGATAATCAATGTATTAGGTATTGAATTTGGGTGAATCAGGGTGAATCGGTATTTTTTTCGTACCTTTGCACCCATGTTTATACGAAAGAGGAAAAACGCATCGGGCAGCACCACAGTGGCCGCCGTGGAGAAACGCGGCGGAAGGTACAAGGAGGTGAGGATATTTGGGACGGCGTACTCGGAGGAAGAAATAGCAAGGCTCTGTGACTATGCGAGTCACTGGATGCTTCAAGACAATGGGCAGACTGCGATGGACTTCGACGGCGGTCGTGTCCGGGAGAGGGAGGAGACCCTACGCGTGGTGGACAACATGGACGCAGTGCTGCTCAACGGCACCCAGCTGCTGCTGGGCAATGTCTACGACAGCATCGGATTCAACCAGATACCGGATGAGATACTCCGCCACCTGGTCATAGCCAGGGTATCGCAGCCCCGCAGCAAGATGGCGACCGTGGAATACCTGAAGTCATACTACGACGAGGACGTGGACCTCAGCCGCATCTACCGCTACATGGACAAGCTTCACAAGACGCAGAAGGAACAGGTGCAGCAGATAAGCGTGGAACACACACGGAAGACGCTCGGCGGCAACGTGGGGCTGATGTTCTACGACGTGACAACGCTGTACTTCGAGACGGCCCAGACCGACGTGCTGCGGGAGCCGGGATTCTCGAAGGACGGCAAGACGGCGGAGTCGCAGGTGGTGCTCGGCCTGCTGGTAAGCGATGGTGGCTGCCCGCTATCCTATTCCCTATATAACGGGAGCCAGTACGAGGGATACACCATGATACCGATGATTGACGACTTCAGGCAGCGCTACGGGCTCGACGACGACTTTGTCGTGGTGGCCGATGCGGGACTGATGAACGCGGACAACGTGAGACTGCTCAGGGATGGCGGATACAGATATGTGATAGGGGCAAGAATCAAAAGCGAGAAGGAGGATGTCAGGAGATGGGTACTCGGATGGCACAAGAGGGACGGCGAATATATCGAACACAGGCGCGGCAACGGGGAGAGGCTCATTGTGGGATATTCGGAGACGAGGGCGAAGAAGGACGCATACAACAGGAAGCGCGGGGTGGAGCGGCTCCGCAAGGCGTACAGGTGCGGGACACTGACGAAGGCGCAGGTGAACAAGAGGGGCTACAACAAGTTCCTTGAGATAAGCAAGGACGTGGAAGTCCGCATCAGCGAGGAAAAGATACAGGAGAACGTCAGATGGGACGGGCTGAAAGGGTATGTGACAAACACCGACCTCCCTGCGGAGGATGTCGTCGCCCAGTATCGCGGGCTCTGGGTGGTGGAGCGCGCCTTCCGCATCTCGAAAGGGACTCTGGACATGCGTCCGATGTTTCACTTCACCGAACGCAGGATAGAAGCGCATGTCTGCATCTGCTTTGCGGCATACAAAGTGTATAAGGAACTGGAACGCATCATCGCAATGGCCGACATCCATATGAGCGTGGACAAGGTGCTGGACATTGCGAGGACAATCACAACGATCCGCGTCAAGATGCCGCAGAACCATGAGGTATACACCAAGACCCTATTCCTTTCGGACCAGCAAAAGGTCATCCAGCCACTATTCGACTTGGCCAGTCTGTAAGTGCCGTGATGCTGGGTGAATCATTGACGAAGTCAGGAAAAGGAAGTTAAAGTATTAAGGAAGTCCAGTGGACTTACGTCTAAAATGGACAATACGTTTGTCTACAACATTGTTGCAAAATGTATTGTCCTCTTTGACTTCCATTTTTACTCCCACTTTTACTCCCAACTTTTGAATTAATAGAACCCATCTTTAGTTGATAACTCCTCTTCCTGTGTCTAACCCATGGAACCAGAAGAGAAGACCCGATTCTATCAGCGCGTTTTGCTTCATACCCCTACACAAAGAACAGGCTCACCCCCGCCACGCTGATTAGTGCGCCGAGCACCTCGCGAGGCGTTACCTTTTGGTGGAACAGCCATGCGGCGGGAGCGATAATGAATATGGGAGTCAATGCCATCAGTGTCTGCGCGATGCCAGTGCTGGTGTAAAGCGTCGCCAGCAACGACATACTCACCCCGACAAAGGGACCGAACATCATAGAGCAGAAGGCACACAACATCGACTTACGGTCGTGTATAGCGTGGCTCAGTTGTTGCTTTCCACCCTTAGTAAAAAGGAGCAATGCCAACGAGAAGCCGATGATGCCCATAATAGCGCGTATCATCGTGGCGGCAAAAGGCATCGACAGCGAAAGCGGGATGTTCAACACTGCTTCGGCTGGCACACTGTCGGGCGTAAGCCCGTGCGCCAACAGGGAGGTATGATAGTGTTGCAACCCCATCTTGCTCAACACAAGGCCTACGCCCTGTCCCATGCCGGCGCCGCAGCCATACAGCACCCCCTTCAACGGCAGTTTCAGCCGTAGGCCAGAGAAGCGGGGTGAAGTTTTAGGGACACACCCCCCGCCTTTCGGCGTACCCCTCTCAAGAGGGGAAGGGGAAGACTGCTTCGACAGTACCGACATGCCGATACCCACCAAAGTCACCGCCATACCCAGCAATGCCAACGGCCCCATCTTCTCGCCCAGCAGTAAGAAACCTGTTATTGCAGCCGTCGGGGCAGAGAGCGTCATAAACAACTGCCCGAAACGCGACCCAATCAAGATATACCCCTTAAACAGGCAATAGTCGCCCAACACATACCCCACCACGCCCGACAGCAGCAGCCACAGCCACGTACTCCCGTCGGCATAACGGGGATAAGGCACTCCCAACGTCAGCCACAGTGTCAGCGCCAGCGCCACCAACGACATCGCCATACGGCACACATTCAGCGGCAACGACCCAATACGCTTCGACGCCACCTCGGCAAACAGCGCAGTCACAGTCCACGACAGTGCCACACAGATAGAAATTATCTCACCTTTGAACACAGCGATATAAATTGACAATTGAGAATTGAAAATTGAAACCCCGCAGGGGCGGATAATTCAGCACTCCGACATTTTCAATTTTCACCTTTCACTTTTCACTTTTCAAAACTTGCTCCGTGTGGTTCTTGGTGTCCACCTTGCCGATGGCATCCACGATAACTCCTTTTTCGTCAATGACGTAGGTGGTGCGCAACGTGCCTTCGGTCTCCTTGCCGTACATTTTCTTTTTGCCCCACGCCTCGTATGCCTTCAAGATGCTCAAGTCGGTGTCGGCAATCAAATGAAACGGCAGCTCATACTTGGCTATAAAACGCTGATGCGACGCAGCCGAGTCACGGCTCACGCCCAGCACCTCATAGCCCAGCGCTAGGAAACGCTCGTAGTTGTCCCGCAGGTCGCAAGCCTCAGCGGTACATCCGGGCGTGCTGTCCTTAGGATAGAAATATAGTACCAGCTTCTTGCCGGCGAAGTCGCTTAGGCGCACCAAGTTGCCATTCTCATCATAGCCCTCAAAATAGGGCGCAGGAGTTCCTATTTGTAACATAATAATTGATAATTACTTTTCCTAATCGTTGATATGTTGATACGTTGATATGTTGATATGTTGTGCGGTAGCCAACTTTCAACTTCCAACTTTCAAAAACAGATAACGCAATTTCCAACACATTATTGTTTCCGTTGCACGATGTTTTGACATCGGACACAAAAAACGAACAAAAAAACGTTATTCCAAAAAAATTATGTACCTTTGCAATGTTTTACAAAGAACAACTAACAAACCCAAAGACTCGAACAAAAAGTAACAGAACAGATTGTAACAAACTGACATATTAACATAGCGTTTGCTATTGTCCCGACCACACTGAAACGTAGGAAACTTCATTTTGGTCATTTTGAGGAAGACAATGTGCAAATGCTCGCGTGATTAGCGAGCATTTTGTCTATCCTCAAAGGTAATTCCTACGACCGCAGTGTGGAGACGAGATTGCTCGCCTTCTTTTTGTCTGCGGTCGTCGGGGTTTATATGGGGATTCGGTAGCCAAGCGCACAACAGCAATCACTATGCAGATACACATAGGCAACCTAATCCGCGACGAACTCCGCCGCTCGGGCCATACCAACCAATGGCTTGCCGACCAATTACATATAGACCGTCGCACATTACAGCGTCTATACAACAAGCCATCCATCGACACCCAACAGCTATTCCGAATTAGCAGAATACTTGGGAAAGACCTATTTAGCCACTACTCTAAACTACTATAGAGTATGGCGGATATTGCCACATGGCAACATCTGCCACATATTATGCGAAATAATAAAAGTATTTTTGCAAAAAAATTAACTAATCACATTCAAACATGAAAAAGATTTTATTTATTGGCTCTATGCTGTTATGCAGCATGATGATGTTCAACAATGTTAATGCACAAAACACTGGCAAAGAACGTGCCGACCGTCTCAGAAAAATACAAAACAAAGTTGATGACAACACTGAATCAAATATTGATAATCTCGGTGGCTGCGTAGACTCTGACGAATGGATGACGGGTGAAGGATATGGAGAAAGTACTAAAAATCCACAAATCGCAAAAAACCATGCTGTTGCTGCTGCACAACAAAACCTAACTGAAAAAATGGAAGCATACGTTGAAAATGTTGCCGAAGCCTTAACTTACTCTGAAACAAACGAAGCAACAGAAGATATGTATGCAAGTACTTTAAAGAACCGATTCCGTCAAGTAACAAAAGCGATGCGGGGGCGTATAAGAGAGTGCTATTCAATTCCCGACAAGGATGACCGCGGCAAGTATACTTGTGAGTATAAAGTTGTCATCTCCCTTGCCGCTGTTAACCAAGCGATGAAAGATGCTATTGCCAATGATGCTAAACTGCGTGCTCAAACCAAAATGGAGGAATTTGACCAAAAAGCAGATGAAATAATCGACAGAATGATTGCCAACCAAAGCAGTACGGATGAATAAACAGGTTTTGTCTCCTTTTTTTTGATACTATGATATGAATCACCTCTGTGTAAGAATCATCTCCGTGATAGCGGCTCTACTAATGTCCTGCACTGCATGTGCCCAAGTTCCCCAGTGGAAATTGGGCTTCTTTAAAGAACTTGACAACTCTTACATTGAGACTGCTTTGGGCATAGAGAAATCGATAGATGAGGCCCGGAACAAAGCCGCTACTGAAATAATACGTAGACGAGATGCCGCTACTGGAGCTTCAGCCAAAATCGTTAATGGGCAGGTGACCGTTTCTGGTGAACTGGTAGTAAAAACCCGATTACTTGATGAATATATCGAAAAACACTCAAATGGTGTATATTATGTATATATACTCACCCAGACAGCTAAACATCCTGACAATGTATTTGAGACAGTGACAGTCACGAATGAGTACCCCTTCAGCGCACGTTCCTTTGTGCCCGGCATGCAACAACTCTACAAAGGGCAGATATTCAAGGGCTTGACTCTCATCACGGCTGAAGTAGCAAGCATTGGAGGGATCTTTCTCTGCGAGAATAGTCGTGCCAAATATAGCAATAAGGCCTCCGTTGAGACCAATGCTAAACGCAAAAAAATATATATTGACAATGCAAACACAATGCAAACCACGCGCAACATCTTCATAAGTGCCGTAGCGGCCGTATATGTTTGGAACGTTATTGACGCCATAGTCACCAAAGGAGCTAAGTACATAGATCTACAGGACATAGCCCTATCTCCTTATGCCTCAACAGAAGGGTTCGGATTATCGCTTAGTTATCATTTTTAAACAGAATAATTATGAAGAAAACAATACGTTTCTTTGCGTGTTTAGTATTTCTGCTGTGTGCTTTTACCTCATCCTGTATCAGAGAAGATTACAGTAATATGAATGTAACAATTACAGGTACTGTTGTTGACCATGAAACAGAAGAGGCACTCAGCGGTGTAGCGTTAACATTGCTACCAGGAGGCCGAAACACCTATACAGGCTCTGATGGCGTTTTCCAATTTAACGAGATTGAGCCACAACAATATTCTGTTCAAGTGAGAAAATATGGTTACAAAGACGACCGTACAATAATAAATCCTAGCCCCGGTGAGACCATTACCTTACACTTTACTATGACAAAAGAACCATAGTCAATTTTTCATAATATGAAGAGAATATATCTTGTCTCAACAGTATTTTCAATAATGATGCTAACCATTCTCTTATGGTTGGGCTGTACAAAGAATCCAGGCGAAGCTAAAGGGTCTATTTATGGTTACGTCACGGACTTTGCAAATGGCAAATCTGTAGCAAACGCCAATGTTATACTTCGTCAAACTGGAGAATCTACACTTACAGGATCTGATGGCATGTACGAGTTTCTGGATGTCAGTGACGGAAATTATTCAATTAAAGTAACAAAAGCGGATTATTCCGATTTAATAGATGATTTTAACATTGTAGTTAGTGATGGAAAAAAAATTCGAAGGGATGTTCAAATTACGAGATTAACTTCTGAATTGAGAATCCTTGGAAGTGATGGGAACGATATTACAGAACTTGATTTTGGAGCAGAAACTGATGTTACAAGTCGTATTTTCAGCATTTTCAATGATAGTCCGAGGGAAATTACATGGTGGATAGACGAAGATTGCAAATGGATTTCAGAGGTGAAATCAATGCGGACAAACCAAACGGGTGGAGACATAGAACCCAACCGTCAAGAACCGATTAAAGTGACAATCGATCGTTCCAAACTTGACCAAGGAGTAATAAACACCTATATCCTCAGTATCAACTCTGACAATGGGAGTTTGGAATTAACCATAAAAGCTGGAGAGGAATTGGGATTGCCAACACTTACAACAGAACCTGTGACCAACCTCACACAGTCTTCCGCCAAATTCAACGGAAAGATAGTCAGTGAAGGCTCTCCCGCATATACAGAAAGGGGGTTTGTGTACTCATCATCTCCACGACCTTCTATCGACAGTAATAATATTGGGAGACTCACTTCCGCTGTAAACAATCAGTTTACGTTCTCCGCCAATGTGTCTGGTCTTATCTCAAACTCATCATATTATGTTAGAGCATATGCAATCAATCAAGTTGGTGTAGCATACGGTAATGACGTTGTTTTTTCTACAGATCTAGATCGGACACAAGTATTAACTTCGGCGGCCACAAATATTAGTTCGACTTCGGCAACGCTGAACGGTGTTATTACAGCACAAGGATCACCGGCATACACTGAAAAGGGGTTCTGCTACAGTACGGCATCAAATCCATCAATTACAAATAGTACCAAAGTCACCGTTGATGGTTCTGGTGAAGGCTCCTATTCAACAAACATTAACAATTTAAACTTTCAAACAACATACCATGTTCGAGCGTATGCGATACAGAACGGAGTGGAGAGATATGGTGAAGACAAGACTTTCACTACATCTTGGAGAAGCACAGCAGTACAAACCTCAGCCGTAAGTAGTATTTCTGCGACCTCGGCGACCTTCAATGGAAATATATCCGATGAAGGCGAGCCTCCCTACACAGAACGTGGTTTTTGTTACAGCACAACAACCAATCCTACAATTTCAAATACCCATGTTACCGTTACAGGGTCTGGGAGTGGGAATTATTCAAAAAATGTTACTAACCTAAACTATCAAACAACATACTATGTACGTGCGTATGCAATACAGAACGGTTCTCCTATATATGGCAGCACCGTGTCTTTCACCACTACATGGACAGACGCTGCGGTGTCCACTTCTGCTGTCAATAATATTACAACCACATCTGCAAAATTCAATGGCGTTGTTACCAACGCTGGCAACCCTACTATTACAGAACGAGGTTTTTGTTATTCCACCACTAATAATAACCCGACAATTAGTAATACACAAGTTACTGTCACTGGAACGAGTTCAGGATCATACTACAAAAACATGACAAATCTTGTTTCAGGACAAACATATTATGTCCGTGCATACGTAATACAAGCCGGTAACGCAATCTATGGCTCGCCTGTTTCTTTCTCCACTAATCAGGATCCCACTGTATATACTGACGCAGTAAGCAATTTAACACCTGTTTCTTCTGGAGGAATCATCACATCATGGAATGTTACGTTTAATGGTCACATTGGTTCCGTTGGAACACCGGCATATGTTGAAAGAGGTTTCTGCTACGGTACATCAATGAATCCTACAGGAAACAGACAAATTGTGTCAGGTAGTGGAACTGGTAACTTTACTAAGAGTATCACTGGTTTACAAAATTACCAAACATACTATGTCAGAGCATACGCCAAAACAGCCTCCGGTGCCTATGTTTATGGGCAGAATGTTAGTTTTCAAACATATGATTGGTAGATATATATTACTTGAACTACTATGAATTAGATAGCTTCTATTTAAAATTGCTTTTTCTTTAAGCAATTATATGCACTTAAATGTTCAGTTATTGGAAAGTGATTATTAACTACTAAAAGAAAAAGAGTACAATCAACATATTATGAAACAGACATTAACACTTTTTCTAATACTATTGATTACAACTAATGTAACTGCACAGGTAAATCGCAACACATTTGAGCAACAGCGGAAGCAGATGCGTGAGCAGTTCGATAGACAGAAAGGGGTGGCACGGCAACAGTATGGCGATGCTCGTCGGAAGGCTGAGGCGGAGTATGCGGCGTTTCGCAAGAAGGCTAACGAGGAGTATGCCAAGGCTGCCGGGCATGCATGGACAAAAAAAGGCGTGGAACCGGCCATCCCTAAACCCAAGGAGCCAGAACCGCCCAAACCTCCAGAGCCTCAACCAAACAAAAAGCCCTCCTCTAACCCACTGCCTAAAGGCGAAGTGGTGACACCCCCTATCAAGGCCGACCCTATCTCTCCCCCGCCTATCCCAGAGCCCGAACCTTCTGTCCCGACAGTCTCATTCGACTTCTATGGCTCAACATGTAGCGTACACGCCAATAGCAATGACCTTCAATTCAAACTACCCTCTTTGGACGAGAAAAGCATCTCCAAGGCATGGCAACAGCTGTCGCAAGAGAAATACGACGGCCTATTACATGACTGTATTGCCCAACGAGAGGCACTGCGCTTATCGGATTGGGGTTATATCTGTCTGCTAAGAAACGTGTGCGGACAGCTACTCGGCAAAAACAGCAACGAGGCTGTTCTCTTACAGATGTACCTGCTGGCACAATCGGGTTATCGGGTACGCATAGCACGCGAAGACGACCATCTGGTATTACTCGTTCCTTTCGACCATACCATCTACAACTACTCCTACATCAACATCGACAACATCCGGCACTACGTGCTTTCGAACCAAAAAGGCAGCACCGTCCATGTGTGCGAAGTGGCTTTCCCGAAAGAGCAGGTGGCCAAACTTCAGATGAACCAACTGCCCAAACTGAACAGTGGGAAGAATCGAAACCGAACACTACAGTCCCAAAGATACAGCGCAATGAAAGCTACCGTCGAAGTGGACAAAGGCCTTATCGACCTGCTGAACGACTATCCACTAAGCGACGCATGGGAGCTATACGCCCTTGCGGGGTTGAGCGATGGAGTGAAGTCCACTCTCTATCCAGCACTGCGCAGCCAAATCAGAGGCAAAAGCAAAAAGGATGCCGCCGAAATGCTGCTTAACTTTGTGCAGACGACCTTCGACTATGCTACCGACCAAGAGCAATTCGGCTACGAACGCCCCCTTTTCGGCGACGAGAGTCTCTTCTATCCGAAGAACGACTGCGAAGATCGCTCAATCTTCTATAGCATACTGGCCCGCGACCTGTTGGGATTGGATGTGGTACTGGTTCATTGGCCTGGTCATCTAGCCACAGCAGTAGCATTCCCTGAAGAAGTGGCAGGCGACTATTTCCCCTTAGACGGTCATAAGTATACCGTTTGCGACCCAACCTACATTGGTGCCTCCATTGGTCAAACAATGCCACAATTTAAGGAGGTTAATGCACGACTGATAAAACTATAGTTTTACGAACTTAAGGTCAGAATCTTATGGTAGATTATCGTTGCTAAAAAAAATATCCGGAGAATACGACGGCAATGCCATTGTGAATTTCTAATCACTGATGGCGTGCAGAGGAAGAAGTGGTGAAGGACCCACGAAGAAAGATTCAAGGCACAAAAGCGACAATAGGCGGAACTGAACAGCTTCGCCTATTGTCGCTTTAAAGATATTTGTTGTTGCTACGGTCACGCGAATATATTTTCTTCGCTGCCCTCCTGCGGCCCAAACAGAACCTCTTATTCCAACACGATGAAACGCTAATAGTTGTCCCGCAGGTCGCAAGCCTCGGCGGTGCAGCCGGGCGTGCTGTCCTTAGGATAGAAATATAGTACCAGCTTCTTGCCGGCATAGTCGGTGAGGCGCATCAAGTCGCCGTTTTCGTTAAGGCCCTCAAAATAGGGCGCAGGAGTTCCTATTTGTAACATTCTTTTTGTATTTGTGTCAGCCATTAACGCCAAATTCTTTCAATTATTGCGGGCCATGGGAAAAAGATTCTTTCATGGTGCCTATGCCCTTCATTCGTTCCTTCTAGGATCCATTATCGTTTCATTATCGTTTCTTGTTCGCTTATAGCATCGAAAAAGAGGGGTGCCGGGGTTGGTTGGTGATGGAAAGAGAGCCATGCTCAGGGTGAAAAGATAGTTAAGGCAGATAAAAAGTGTATATTTGTGTTATTAATTAGAAGGTATGAAAATGTTATAGACAATTATGTAGTAATGAGATAATGGGATATGGTGGATATGATGTATAAGAAAATAATGTGTAGGCTGTAACATTTCGACCGTTTGATACGACTATTCAAGACAAAAAAGGAAAAGCAATGTCGGAAGACGAAGAAAAGGTAAAACGATACGACCAATTGATGACTGACCACAAGGGGCTAATCATCAAAGTGTGTCAGACCTATTGTCGCGGCGATATGGAGAAAGCACGCGACCTTTTCCAGGACATTGCTCTTGAAATATGGACGCACATGGACACATTTAAAGAAAAAAGTAAGGAGGCTACATGGTTATGGCACTTGGCAGTGAATACCGCCATCGACAAACTGCGTGCTTCCCAACGGCGTCCCATCCTGGCACTGGGAGTGCCGTTACCCGAAAGGGCAACCGAGGCAAGCCCACGGCGCATCGACGACCTTTATGAGGCGATTGCTCACCTCAGTGCCGACGACCAGATGCTGGTCACTGCCCGACTGGAAGACTATTCCTACCAAGAGATAGCAAAGCAGACGGGGCAGAGCGAAGGGGCATTGCGTGTGCGTTACAACCGAATTGTAAAACAGTTACGACAATTAATGAAAGGGAAATAAGGTATGCAGGAAGACACTTTTTTACAGGAGTACCAGCAAGAATGGCAGCAGGACAACGAGGCTATGTCGCGCCTTGTGGACATACCCTTGGAGATGCTGCACAAAAATATTGCGCGCTACGAACGGCGTAAGCGCAGTCGCAGGATTGTATGGACAACGTTGAGTGCCGCCGCATGTCTGGCATTTGCGGTGACTACGGGAATACATTATCTGACACCCAGCACAACAACTGACAGTCCCGTGTTGGTAGCAGAGAATAGGGTGGAGAGACATACCCCCCGCCTGACGGCGTACCCCTCTCCAGAGGGGACGGCTGGCGCGGTCATAAATAAACAAACAGACAAGCAAGCAAAGCACCATTTAATAAAAACCAACAATACTCAACTTCAAGATAATATAACACAACAGGCGACTGTCGAGGAGTTTGGAACAATCAATGTCACACCTAACGCAGAGGACGAGTCTCAATTCTCAATTCTCAATCCTCAAATCCAAGAGACTGCCAATGTGATTGAGACTTCGCGGCTGGTGGCGATGGGCGAGACGCGGACACCCGCCGTGGAGGTGGAGACCGATGGGCTGGTGAAGATTGTGTCGCCGTCGCGCAACACCTTCCACGAGGCGGTTGTGGAGCCACTGCTCGCCTTGGTGACATTCGATATGTAAGACTATAGTAAACAGAGATCTCTATCCATAGATTATTCACACATTTAAACACGACTTTAAAATGAAAAAGTTTTTAGCAACCCTATTTATTGCAGCAGCCCTGCTCACTGCCTGCACCGAAAAAGAGGACAACGGAAATAATAACAACCAGAATCAGGAACCCACCATCGTGTCGCTGGCAGGAACCTCATGGATTGGCACAGTGACCAACGACCCCGAAGAGTTCGACCCTGAAATGGATGTTCTCATCGTCTCAGCCAAGTATCGCATCACTTTCACCGACAAAGAAAACGGAGTAGTATCATACCTCATGACAACCCTCTATGGCGAAGGTGACACGCCTGAAGAGTACACCGAAGACTATACGACCGAGATGACCTATACCTTCGACGGCACTGCCCACGGCACTATGACTATCGACGGAGAACCGACACCGTTCCAATACAATGCAAACGACAACACTATCGTCATTACCCTCGAGTACAATCCTGAGCTGGATGTGACGGAGATAGTGCTGCATAAAGAATAAACTTTTTACATACCCCCCGCCTAACGGCGTACCCCTCTGAAGAGGGGACGGCTGACGCGGACAGACACTCAAACACACAAACAATATGAAAAAGATAGCCATAATGATGTTCCTGCTGGCTGCGCTGGGTGGCGCGGCGCAGGAGCCTACGAAGCTGGTTCAGCGGCTGGACTTGAGCTCGCAGAAGTACCTGATGATACACGTGGGTGGTGAGTACGCCTCGGTGGCGATATATCAGGACACGGAGGACTATGTGGCGGTGCGCAATCCGCTATGGAACGACTCTTCGCTGACCAGCCAGCCCCTGTTCGAACTGACTCAGAGCGACTTCTTCTACACCCTCTGGGTGGGTGGAAATGCCCGTGCAGGAATGATAGAGATACACACTAAGCGCGACAACTTGGATGTCTACAGCCGCCTGTACAACCATGTGGGGATATACTCTGCCAAGGCTGGCGACACGGTGCGGCTGAGGTCGATCCGCGTGCAGGCGGACGACTACAGCATGGTGGAGATTGCCTCCCCGCTGGTGGCAGAGGATGTGCAAATGATTGCGGAGAAGCATTCCACCATCTACTACCACAGCTATGCGGCAGAGCGCTACTCGGAGAACACTAAGGACCACGGCATCATCTACGGCGGGGTGCGCAACGGCGAGTCTCTGGCGAAGAAGCACCGCCTCTTCGACTACACCACCGACGGGTACAAGCTGATGGAGTACCGCTACCGACCAGCGCAGCGGCTGCACCTGTCGCTGACCGCAGCACTGCTGTCGGCAGGCAGTAAACCCCTGTCGGGCTTTGGGTGGACGGAAAACGCCTACCGAGAAAGGGTAATTCCCTACCCCGACATGAAGACCACTCTCGGATGCTACCAAGTGACGCTGAGCTACGACATCGTGTGCCGCAAGCACTTTGCCGTAGGCCTAGGGTTGGAATACTCCTACAACCGTTTCAAATATAAAGATCCGTATGTGGACTTTCGCCACTTTGACCAAGATATTATTGATGGCGTAATATTGGGGTCTGCAGACTATCTTATGCCGATAGAGCCGCCTTATGGTGGAGGGGACTCGCTGCAGTACTGGAGCAGCCAACTGACCGCCAAGTATGTCGCCATTCCCATCGGGGTGACTTACTATGCCGACAGGAATCACCGCAAGGGTTTCCATGTGGGGTTGGAGCTGGTACCCAGTTTTGCTATACACGAAGGTGATCTGCACCGCCGCTACTGCCAATGGGACGGGATAGAAGGATCCAATACTACTGAAGGATTTGTGATAAATAGCCATCAACCCATATCCCTGTACACAACGGTAGACCTACGACTCAACATCGGTTGGGGGGCATGGAGCGTGATGATACAGGGAAATCCCGACTCCGCCAACTGGGGATTTTCATTCTCCAAGAGCGGATTGAGGCCCGTGTATTCTCTCCGCATGGGCGTTAAGGTGAGCCTTTGAAAAATTGAAAGTTGAAAATTGAAAATTGAAAATTAGCTGCCGCACTACATATCAACATATTTGAACAATGAAAAAAACATTTTTTATAATCACTCTGCTGTTGAGTATTGCCTGCCAAGGGCAGGAGAAACCCGACTTCTGGCACAGACCGTTTTGGCACAATTTCACCGTGGGTGCGGAGTTCTGCCACACCGTGGAGCAGAGCTACCGGTATGGGAAAGGCATCTTCCGCAACCACCCCAACAACTCGGCCAACGTGGTGCTGTCGTACGACTTGAACAAGAAATGGACCTTTACCACCTTTGTGGGGTATTATGGAGCGTACCGCCCCACCGAATACTGGGACTACGAGATGTACACACCGGTGAATGGCAGTTCGTCATTATCGGTGATAGAGAATGAGGCCAGTTTCTCATTCGGGCTGGAGGCAACGTTTCATTTGTTGCCCCTGCTGTACAAGGAAAGCACCCCCTTCGACCTATCGCTGAGCGCACGCGTAGGGAAAAACTGGCGCGACTTGGACACAGGCCTGGGCATCGGTCTTGGCTATAGCCCACTGAAATGGCTGACCCTCTATGGCAAGGCATACTATGGGGCATTTGGCTTCCCAAACGGGATGCAGGAAGCGGGATTCCACAACCATCTGGTGTGCGGAGTGAACTTCAGACCTTTTTGAATTGAGAATTGAACAACATACCCCACCACTTCGTGGCACCCCTCTAAAGAGGGGACGCTGACGCCTACGATTTTATTTTCTAATTATCATTTTATTTGTATCTTTGCACTTTGAAAGTAATCATTATAAACAACTAAAATACAAACGCTATGAAGAAGTTAGTATTATTGGCAGGCATGATGCTTGCCGTGGTGATGTTCTCATCATGCCTTGGAACGAACAGGATGACCTACAACGCCCTCAGTCAAACCGAGGTAGTGCTGGCTCAGAACAACTTCAATGTTGTGGGCACTGCTGAAGGGTCCTATTCAGTGACTTACATTTTCGGTCTTGGCGGAACATCCAGATCTGCCGTACGCGAGAATGCCGTCCAGCAGATGTACAAGAATGCCAACCTAAGAGGCAGCCAGACAATCATTAACGTCAGCTACTCCACCTCTTCACGAACCGTTCTAGGCATCTATACTCAGAAAGTGGTGACCGCCTACGGCACGATTATTGAATTCAAGTAAATGTATTTGATAATGCGTTAATTTGTTAATTCGTAAATCCGGATTCACACGTTAACACATTCATTTCTCGCCTTGGCAAAAAAAGTGCTTTGCTGAGGCGAGAAATTCTTTTTATTTTCAAAAAAAAGCGTATTTTTGCAACCGATTTGGTCACCCAAAGAACAGACTTTTTTTGCTGTAACGGCATAAGAGAATGTTATTTGGGCGTTAAAAGGGAATCAGGTGAAAATCCTGAACAGTCCCGCTGCTGTGAGCTCGCGGAGAACCTCCGCTGGTATTTACCACTGCAGCCCTCAAAGGAAAAGACCACTGTACGGCGCCATAGTCGCATGGGAAGGTCGAGGGTTGTGGGGAGCAAGTCAGAAGACCTGCCAAGTCATGATTTTAAAGCTTTCGAGGAAAGAGCTGAAGAATTGAAAATTGAAAACTGAAAATTGAAATTCGTCTGGCACTGCCAACCACAATTCAAGATTCATCAATCAATTATCCCTTTTTCACCTGTTTCATTGAGAAAGCTATTTTGGGCGGAGAGACCTCCGCAGGTGACAATATGACAACAACAAAATAGTTTATACAATGATTAAAAAGATTACATTTTTCACACTGAGTCTGCTGCTGACAGCAGGCCTGTGGGCCCAAGTGGGCAACAACGACCTTCACCGACACAATACCGGGGGGGCTAAGACCATCACGTTTTCCGCTTCGGACATCCAGTTCTGGACCGGCACCGGCACCAATCAGGCTATCATCATTCTAGACTGGGACGACGACCCCAACAACAACAATATCGCCCTCGCATGGGGCGTGCACTGGAACGGCTCAGCCACGGCAACCGACCTATTGGACACCATAGTGGCTTACGACAGCCGTTTCAGTTACACGCTGAGCGGGTCGCTGATGACCAACATGTCGTATAACGACGGGACTATCAACCCCGGCTCGAGCATGGGCGGATGGTGCTACTACATCAATGGCGACTGGGGCATGTATGCTTGGCCCAACATGCCTATGACCAATGGCGATGTTCTTGAGATGAGCAGCAGCTGCATGTGGACAATGACCTCAGCCGTAGCCGCCACCAATCCCAACCTTACCGCACCTGAAGATGCCACCATCGACGCTTCCGACATCACCTACTGGATTGGCGAAGGCCCCTTCGACATCATCTTCACCGTCAACTGGCCCGATACCGCGCTGGCATGGGGCTACCATTTCAGCGCACGCAGCACCAACCTGCAGAGCGTGATGAACGACATTGCCGCCGAAGACCCTCGTCTGGTGTTTGAATTCGGCAGCTACGGCATCGACGATATCCTCTTCATTGAGAACGGCGACACCTTGCGCAAGGGCGCATCCAGTTGGTGGGAGCATTCTCTGAACGGCTCAATGTCGAGTGGCTTGAGCCAACAGCTCAACGACGGCGACTTCAGCCGCTGGGCCGACCCCACTGCGGGTGTGCTGGCGGACAGCACCTACGACTCGGTCTGGAACTACTGGATGTACACCTATGCCTATCCGCAAACCATCTACCCTGTCAGCGCTCCTACCCCCACTGATGCCACCATCAACACTGCCGACCTAGTCTACTGGGTGGGCGAAGGCAGCAACGAGCTGACCTTTGTGGTCAACTGGGCCGACACCGCGCTGGCATGGGGCTACCGCTTTGCCAACGACAGCGTGACGCTCGCCACGGTGATGGACGACATCGCCACCGCCGACCCCCGTTTCAGCTATAGCGGCGAGGGTATGGTGAATGATATCTACTTCGTGGAACACGGCGACACCCTGCGCATCACCCCTGGCAACTGGTGGAGCCATCTACTGAACGGAACGACCTCGGCAGGCATGGGACAATGGATGCACAACGGCGATTTCAGCCGCTGGGCCGACCCCGCCGCCGGTGTGGTGGTTGACAGCATCTACCATTCCGACTGGAACTGGTGGGAATACATCTATGCATACACGCAGACCATCCATCCCGTCAGCAATCCCGCACCGCAGAGTGCCACCATCAGTGCCGACGACATCCGCTACTGGGTGGGCGAAGGCGAGAACCAGCTCATCTTTGTGGTCAACTGGCCTGGCACAGCTCTGGCATGGGGCTATCGTTTTGACGGCAACGCCACGGTGCAGGATGCCATGGACGCCATTGCCGCCGACGACAGCCGCTTCTCTTACGAAACTGGCGACTGGGGTGTCGACGACATCCTCTTCGTTGAGAACGGCGACACGTTACACAAAGCCGCCTACAGCTGGTGGGAGCACACGATGAATGGCGTGATGTCAGCTGGGATGTACCAGCAGCTGAGCGACGGCGATTTCAGCCGTTGGGCCGACCCGACGGCAGGCGTAGCAGTGGACAGCACCTACGACAGCGACTGGAACTACTGGATGTATTCCTATGCTTACCCCCAGGCCATCACTCCTGTCAGCAACCCCGACAATCCCGAGGTGGGCCCCTTCTGCGGCGCAGTGGGCACCGAGGGCTGCACGGCCGTGAAATTCGACGACAGCCGTATCAAAGGCTGGGCAACGACCTGCACTGTGGTGCGTGGCTCGAGCAATCTGCTCGACCCCGATGCCGCTCCGGTGACCTATGGCACTGACCAAGATGCTGTGGGCGCTGCCACCTCAAGCACGATGGATGTCGTGAGCCTGGGCGACGGCGGCTCTGCCACCCTCACCTTCGCCACCCCCATTGTCAATGGCGAAGGCTATGACTTTGCCGTGTTTGAAAACTCCTTCAACGACAGCTTCCTCGAACTGGCCGTGGTGGAAGTGAGCTCCGACGGAGAGCACTTCGTGCGTTTCCCCGCCACATCGCTGACTCAGACCGACTACCAAATTACCGACAACAATGGCGGCGTCGACCCCACCTTCATCAACAACCTCGCCGGCAAATACCGCGTGGGCTACGGCACCCCGTTCGACCTTGACGAGCTGCGCGACAGTGCCAATATCGACATCAACAATATCACCCATGTGCGCGTCATCGACGTGGTGGGCAGCATCGACCCGCAGTACGGCACCCGCGATGCCTTCGGCCACATGATTAACGACCCCTTCCCCACCATCACCCATAGCTCGGGCTTCGACCTCGACGGCGTGGCCGTGCTGAACGACATGCTGAGCATCAACGAGGTGCAAGCCTCCGCATTGAAACTCTACCCCAACCCCGCCAACAATAGCACAACCATCTCTTTCGAGGTTCAAGCACAGCGCACCACTGCCTTCCTCTACGACATGACGGGCCGCACCGTTGCCACCTTCGCCATCGAGGCTGGCACCAACACCCTCAACATCAACACCGCCACCCTCACTAACGGCATCTATATGCTCCACATGGCCGGCAACATCGAGAAACTGGTCATCCGTCACTAAGCACGCACACTCATCAATCAATCTTTATTCCCGGGCGGCCGCCCACACAAGCGACCGCCCTTTTTTTAAGTTTAAAAGATTCGCTTCGCTGAAAAGGTTGAAAAGTTTACAAGGTACGCATACCTTTAAAACCTTTAAAACAAAGAACCAAGGCGGCAGCCAATTCTCAATTTTCAATTCTCAACTCTCAATTCCCATGGATCTCGTTCCCTTCAGCATCACCAAGCGCGACGGTCAGCAGGTGCGCTTCTCGCTCGACAAAATCATGAACGCCATTATCAAGGCGTTCCAATCGGTTGACGAGCCTGTCGACCTCGCCAATCTCAGCAAGATAATCACCCACCTCGACATTCACGAAGGCATCACCGTCGAGGACATCCAAAACCAAGTGGAGGTATCCCTCATGAAAGAGGGGCACTACCGCGTCGCCAAGTCGTTCATGCTCTATCGGCAGAAGCACACCGAGGACCGCGAGACGATGGAGAAGCTCAACTTCCTTGTGGAATACTGCAAGGCGGAGAATGCCGCATCGGGCAGCAAGTACGATGCCAACGCCAACGTGGAGCACAAGAACATCGCCACCCTTATCGGCGAACTGCCCAAGGCGAGTTTCATTCGGCTGAACCGCCGCCTGCTCACCGACCGCATCAAGAAACTCTACGGCAAAGAACTCGCCACCCAGTACCTCGACCTCCTCACCCACCATTTCATCTATAAGAACGACGAAACCTCGCTCGCCAACTACTGCGCCAGCATCACCATGTACCCCTGGCTGCTCGACGGCACCGCTTCCATCGGTGGCAACTCCAAGGCTCCCACCAACCTCAAGAGCTTCTGCGGCGGCTTTGTCAACATGGTCTTCATGGTCTCCAGCATGCTCAGCGGTGCCTGCGCCACGCCCGAGTTCCTCATGTACCTCAACCACTTCATCGCCCTCGAGTACGGCAAGGACTACTGGAAGGAACCCGACCGCGTGGTAGACCTCTCCACCAAGCAGCGCACCATCGACAAGGTCATCACCGACTGCTTTGAGCAGATTGTCTACACCCTCAACCAGCCCACTGGCGCACGCAACTATCAGGCGGTCTTCTGGAACATCGCCTACTACGACCGCTACTATTTCGAGAGCCTCTTCGGCGACTTCGTCTTCCCCGATGGGAGCCGTCCCGACTGGCCCGGACTCTCATGGCTGCAAAAGCGGTTCATGAAGTGGTTCAACAAGGAGCGCACCAAGTCGCTACTCACCTTCCCCGTCGAGACCATGGCACTGCTCAGCGATAGAACATACCCCGCCGCTGACGCGGCACCCCTCTCAAGAGGGGAATGCGACTGCCGCGATGAGGAGTGGGCCGACTTCACCGCCGAGATGTACGCCGAAGGGCATTCCTTCTTCACCTATCTGAGCGACAATGCCGACTCGCTCTCCTCCTGCTGCCGTCTGCGCAACGAGATTACCGACAACGAGTTCAGCTACACCCTCGGTGCCGGCGGTGTCTCCACCGGCTCCAAGAGCGTCCTCACCGTCAACCTCAACCGCTGCATACAGTATGCCGTCAAGAACAACATCCCCTATATCAAATACCTCTCCGACATCGTCGACCTCTGCCACAAGGTGCAGATAGCCTACAACGAGAACCTCAAGGAGTTGCAGAGCCATGGCATGCTGCCCCTCTTCGACGCGGGCTATATCAACCTCAGCCGCCAGTATCTCACCATCGGCGTCAACGGACTGGTCGAAGGTGCCGAATTCCTCGGCATCCCCATCAACGACAACGAGCAGTACCGTGACTATGTGCAGTCGGTCCTCGGTGTGGTGGAGAAGTACAACAAGCAGTACCGCACCAATGAACTAATGTTCAACTGCGAGATGATTCCCGCCGAGAACGTGGGCGTGAAACATGCCAAATGGGACCGCGAGGACGGCTATTTCGTCCCCCGCGACTGCTACAACAGCTATTTCTACATCGTCGAGGACGACTCGCTTACCATCCTTGACAAGTTCCGCCTCCACGGCACCCCCTACATCCAGCACCTCACCGGCGGCAGCGCCCTACATCTCAACCTCGACGAGCACCTCTCCAAGGAGCAGTACCGCCAGTTGCTCCGCGTGGCAGCTACCGAAGGATGCAACTACTTCACCTTCAACATCCCCAACACCATCTGCAACGACTGCGGACATATTGACAAGCGGTACTTGAAAGAATGCCCCGTCTGCCACAGCAAGAATGTGGACTACATGACCCGCATCATCGGCTACCTCAAGCGCATCAGCAATTTTTCTCAGGGCCGCCAAGAAGAAGCCCACCGCAGATACTACCACGAAAAAAATTGAGAACTTATTAAATTGAGAATTGAGAGTTGAGAATTGAGAACTTATTAAATTGAGAATTGAAAGTTGAAAATCACTCAATGCGCCAGCCGTCCCCTCTTTAGAGGTGAGCAAACCTCCAGTGGATGTTTGCCGAAGGCCGGGGTATGTCTTAATGAAGTTGAAGATTGCAGATAATCCAACCGCGTCAGCCGTCCCCTCTTGAGAGGGGTACGCCGAAGGCGGGGGGTATGTAAAAAAATGCTCAAATACATCACCTCCGACATTGTTTTTCAGGAAATCCCAGACGAGACAACCCTTGCCATCAACCTCACCGGCTGTCCCTGTCGCTGTCCTGGCTGCCACAGTCCCCACCTGTGGGCTGACATCGGCACACCCCTCACCCTCGACAGCCTCGACGCCCTCATAGCCTCAACCGCCGACCACATCACCTGTGTCTGCTTCATGGGCGGCGATGCCGCCCCAGAGGAAGTGGCCGCACTAGCAGCTCATCTACACGCCACGCACCTCACCCTCAAAGCCGCCTGGTACAGCGGCCGCCAGTACATCCCCCACCATATAGACAAACAACAGTTCGACTACATCAAAGTCGGCCCCTACATCGCCCACCTCGGCCCCCTCACCTCCCCCCGCACCAACCAACGCCTGCTCCAACGCCAACCCGACGGCACCTTCGCCGACATCACCTCCCGCTTCCAGAAAACGAATGCGTGAACGTGTGAATACGTGAATACGTTAGTCATCAAACGCGCAATTCGACTAAAGTACTAACACATTAACGAATTCACAATTTCAGAAGACTAACGCATTAACACATTCACGCGTTAACACATTAATACCCGTCCTCGCGAGGTTTCAATTTTCACCTTTCAATTTTCACTTTCCCCCTTCCCTTCGGCAATCCCTCTTCGGCCTTTCTTCAATCCCTCTTCAAAACTATTGAAAATCAATTTGTCCCACCAAGTTGATGTCTTTAGATATAACCCGTTTTAAATCAGAGGAAATAAATTATCTACAATTCCCCACTTCTACATCATTCGGCTCTCGCTTGACATTACCAACAACTAACGCAATTGCCTTTCAAAATATTATTTTGCCAATTCAGAAAGATTGTGTATCTTTGCAATTTCAAAATAATGTAAAAGAGGGAGTCCATTGTATGGAACAGAATAGCTTTATCACAAATCAAAGCAAACTACTGTCTGAAATCATCAACGGTGTTTTACCCAAAAGCAAAGCCGTTGATATTCTGGTTGGGTATTTCTACTTTTCTGGATATAAGCTAATCTCAGAGAACCTTCAGAATAAAAACGTAAGAATACTTGTTGGACTTGATATTGATACCACCATCACCAAAAATCTACGAGAAATGGACTCCTTGACGAATGCAAACAAGTCACGCACCCAAATCAAGGAGGAATATTTTGGTAACTTTGTGCGACTGTTCAACGAGACGGACTTTTTTGACAACCAAACAAAACTTGACGGTTTCACTCTTTTCTACAACAAACTAAAAGACGGTTCTCTTGAAATCCGCAAGACGGAAGACCCATGCCACGCAAAACTTTATATCTTCAATTATAACGATGACGTAAACGAGAACGGAGAAGTTCCCGGCGCCGTAATAACCGGTTCAAGCAACCTTTCATACGAAGGTCTTTCCGGAAGAGTGGAAATTAACTCCCGATTCAACGACAAGCAATCCCACATAGACGCATCAGCCATATTCAACGAATTATGGGAGAGTTCAGTTGTCATTGCAGACAAAGAGACTATTCCAGACTTTGAGATAAAAGTCATCAAAAAGATTTGGTACGACCGTCTTTTCAGCCCCTACCTGATGTATTTGCGTGTGCTGAAAGAATACTTCACCATTCCGACGGTCGACAATATAATGACCCCTTACGACATAACCGACGGCCGTTTCTCCAATCTGAAATATCAGACCGATGCCGTACAGATGGCCATAAATGCCATAAGAAATCATAATGGTGTTATTGTCTCAGATGTTGTGGGCCTTGGCAAGAGTATCATTGCTTCTACCGTTGCACGCAATTTGCGTTTGAGAACTATCGTTGTCTGCCCTCCACACTTGGAAGAGCAGTGGAAATCTTACCGTGATGATTTCGGGTTTACCGCAACAGTGTTCTCGTCAGGAAAACTTGAAGAGGCTCTCAATTACTATGAACATATCGTCAAGGATAAAGAAAACTACTTGGTAATCGTCGATGAGGCACACCGCTATCGCAATGAATACACCCGTGACTATGCCATCCTTCACCAACTTTGTTCTGGCAACAAGGTGATGCTACTTACCGCCACACCATTTAACAACCAGCCGGATGACATCTACGCAATGGTGAAACTATTCCAGATACCTACCAAGTCGACATTAAAGACGGTAGAGAATCTAGGGGCCAAATTCAAAGAGCTGATTAGTAAATATAAGCAACTACAAAAAGATCAACGCGACAAACGTATCTCAGACAATGAGGCAAAAGCCGAGGCCGAAAGAATTGCCAAAGAAATTCGTTCTATCATTGCGCCTTTGGTGATTCGACGTTCCCGAATCGACTTGCAGGATATCCCTGAGTATGCCGAAGATCTCCGTCAACAGAATATCCAACTTGTTATCCCCAACGACCCCGTAGAATTGGAGTACGACCTAAGCGAGCTGAAAGAGTTGTACCTGTCCACATTAAACAGAATCAGTGCCGTTGATGAGAATGTGAACGACGGTACCTACCGATTTAAGGCTGCCCGCTATTCTCCTGTATTGTATCTGAAGGAAGACTTGATACCGGAATTGGCAAAAAAACTGGAAGAGAAAACAGGTGTGGAACTCAATCTCCTGTTAGGTCGACAAGCCAACGTGGCCAAATTCATGCGTCGTTTGCTGGTGCGCCGATTCGAGAGTTCCGAATATGCGTTCCGCAAGTCTTTGGAATACATGATTGAGTCATCCAAACATATACTAAAATGGATTGAAACCACCGATAAGGTTCCCATCTACAAGAAGGGCAATCTTCCTGATGTGGAAGATTTGTATGGAACAGATGACGACGGCAACGAATCAGTAACAGAACTTTATGAGAAATACGAAAAGAAAGGCTTCTTTGAGATAGAATCAAAATATCTAAAAAAGGAAGAGTTTATCGCAGACATCAATGCTGACAAGATGCTATTGGAATGCATTCTCGAACAATGGTTTGGCAAAGACCAGCATATTGCAATCGACCCCAAACTTGACTCGTTTAAACAAATCCTTGCTAAGCAAATATCAAAAGAGTCCAAACGTAAAATCATAGTATTCACCGAGTTTGCCGATACAGCCGACTATCTTGGACAAGCGCTGCAGTCCTTTGGACTCCCCGTATTCAAATATACCTCTGCCGATGCCAACACAACAAACAAAGCCGTCATCAACGCCAACTTCAATGCGGGAGAAAAGAAGACGTTCCAGAAGGACGACTATAAAATACTTGTGGCAACCGACGCCATTTCCGAGGGATACAACCTACACCGCGCAGGCACCATCATCAACTATGATATCCCCTACAATCCCACTCGTGTCATTCAACGCATCGGACGAATCAACCGCGTGAACAAAAAAGTGTTCGACCAACTCTTCATCTACAATTACTTTCCTACCGACGTGGGCGAGTCAGAAACCCGCACCAAAGAGATCTCCACCCTGAAGATGGCAATGGTTCACGCCATCATGGGAGAGGATACCAAGGCATTGACCAAAGACGAGGAAATCCAGTCATACTTCCTCGAACAATATCGTCGCGAAAGTGCTGCGAGCGAAGAGGCCTCTTGGGACAACCGTTATTTGACCTTCCTCAACTCGATGAAAGGCACACCAGATTATGATGAGGCTATGCAGATGCCTCACCGTGCAAAAACGGGACGCTCAGTTGACAAACCAAACAAAGGTGTGTTGTTGTTTGGCAAAAAGGGCGATGATTTTGTGTTCAAAATTGGCAACAACGACGGTAGCATCCATCAACTGACGGCAGAAGAGGCTATCGGCCTGTTTGAAGCCCTTCCATCCGAAGAACCCAAACCTCTGTCCGATGCCTTCGACAACATCTATCAAATTACAAAGTCATATCTTTTCCAATCCGACAGTCAGGATAAAAACGAAAAGCAACGCATCGAAGCCTTGCAGAAGATTAAGGTGATGATTGCTAAAAAAGCGTTACCTGCCGACTATCTGAAAGACCTGAAGAAGGTGATTGAAAACGACGGCCTTGCTGGATACGAACTCCGCTTCATTAACAAACTCAAACCATCGGAGTATG
>JAEEGH010007109.1_pt1 | contig 27087 bp, 25 predicted proteins | sample 9134181 | NCBI WGS metagenome assembly JAEEGH01 (sample SAMN16246544, study PRJNA631951) | gut metagenome | biome: gut microbiome; feature: rumen; material: DP-attached | host: Bos | place: Iran: Karaj | collected 2018-10 | reverse complement strand
TAAAAATTGAGAACCGATGCCTTGCCTCTGCGCGGACGGGTCCACTTCGAGCATGCTGAGATACCAGATGTCCGGCCCTGATTTCTGAAAATCGTGGCAGGGCTTGCTGGCGCCTTCGTCCATGGCCACGAATCCATTGATTTCACTCCATTTCGTGTTAAGGTATACTCGCCAAAAACCGTGTATGATGTATTGGAATGCGGAAGGTTTCTTGAAGCCGGGTGCCTCCAGTGTTGCGCGGGCAACCAGCTTGCCGTCCCGATGTGCTGCCAGTAAATCTGCTTTTCCATAATTTGCTTTTAGGACGCAGTTCATAAAAATCTGCACCCCCTTTCGGCTTTTTTCTGCATCACGGAAATAGAGTGTGACATAGTCGTAATCCTCGTATGCCCTGGCCATAATTGCGCTCGCCTCGTCGAGTTCTTCGCGAGTCTGTAAACCGAATTCGAGTTTCATGGTTACTCCTTACCTGTGTCTGACTGGTCCAACATCTGAGTGAGAAGAGCGAAAAATTCCTCGGGCACATTTTTATGGAACGCAATTCCAAACATGTACGGAATTTTCGCTGCAGCAAATAGCGGAAGCCGGCGGGTCGCTTCTTCGATTTGCTGTTTGTCGTTAGTCCCGAGATAGGCCGAAAAGAAAATGTTCCAGTGGGTCTTCATCGTTTCTGACGGCAGATGAAATAGAAAGTCTAGTTTGTCTGCATCTGGCATGTGAGCCAAGTTCCACATTAGTGCAAGGTCCCATTCCGGAGCGCCGTAACCGAACCCGCCCAAGTCAATCCAGAAAGTCCTCTTTCCGTCGGTGATGGCGTTGCCAATCTGCAAATCGCCATGGAGACAAGTCCCAGTGTCTGGAACTTTATCCAAAAATTTCAGGATGCGCTTTCTGTAGTCTTCCGGTACAAAATCCTCTTCGGAATAGAACTGCGTAATCATCTGCTTGTAAGACTTGAGCCGCGAAGTATCTGCTTTTGTTGAGTGAAGCTTTTGTGCCATGCGTGCAAATTCCAAGGAAATCTCTTCTAGCCGCTCGGGCTCCTGCGAAATGATTCGCGAAAAAGAACGCTTGCCTTGAATGAGCTCGTATTCCCCGCCAAAACGCTTGCCATCCGTAATCAAACGATAAGGCTCAGGCGTAGAAATGCCCAACTCGAATGCGGTCCGCGATGCCCAAAATTCATTTTTTATTGTGTTTGCGTCAAAGTCCGGATTGTACAACTTTGCAAGCGATTTACCGTTCTTGTGCGTGTACGCGAGCGCAGTCCCGCCTTCGCCCGTCTGGATGTAATCATTCAGATCAATCTTCTGAAATTCGTTGTTCGCTCCCATAAAATTTCTCCATCTATTTATAAAGCTATACAATTTTTCGCATGATAGTGCGCGGGATGGAATTTTTTTGAAGGGGGAGGAATCCCCCTCGCTTCAGCCCCGCCCCGGCCGGGTCTTACGCTACCCCTTCGAGCGGGTGCTCACACGCCGCACCCGCAACGCCCGGGCTTGTCTCTCTCGCTGAATTAGTGTATATTTAATGACGGAGGCTATTATGTCTTATGAAACTGTAATTGATCAGATCAAGTCTCTTCCAGAAAGTTCTTTGGAAGAAGTTTCGAGATATATCGAATTTTTGCTGTATCAACAAGAGCAGATGGACATGGCTCCGTTAATTGAATCGGATGAAGTTTTTGAAGAAAAGATGGAACGCGGTTACGCCGACGCTGTTGAAGGACGCGGGAAACATTGCGGTGGCTGAGCCGCAAATGGAAAAATCGAAGATTGGACTCTTAACCTTTTAGACGCTTTGTTTTTTTGTGTTTTTTGACGCCTTAACAATGGATAATAAGCTGTCTTTTTCCAAAAGATCCTGATAGATAAACATTGAAGGAGAATAATTTCCTACCACAGGTCCAGAAGTTTCTCCTAGATAAGGGCTCTTCGAATCGTTCTTTTTATATTGCTCAAAACCTTCTTTCGCTTCATTTTCGACCAACATTCCATCAATGGCACAATTTGCAGTTTGAACCATAAAATCCATAACACCAATTAAATATTTTTCATTTTTTTCTCTATTATCATAAAGGGTGGCGAAACCAAGTTGTTCAAAGAATCCAAAAAATTTGTTTTGAGTCTCATCATACTTAACCTTCAATTCAAGGTTTAATTGCTTTTTTGCAAATTTTACAGACCATTCTCCCTTAAACTTGTTTTTAAGTTTACTGTTTTCAATTTTATTAAAAAGATTATTCATTTCAAACTTCGTATTTAATGAGTACGGAGGAATAAAATCGTCTGTTAATGGATTTAGATTACTTGATTCTTCAACTCCATAAATGTGAGCAAACCAATGAGCATTTGCTTTTTCTTTTCCAGTTAAAGATTTTCCAACAGCGTCTTCAATATACAAACTGTCATCTGATAAATTCTGTTGAATGTAAGTTGCGGCATGATGCTCCCATGACAAATACTCGGCGGCTTCAAAATTAGCTTGTACATATGAACATGAACCATAGTCTTTATTTAATATTTGGTTTCTTTGACGTGCAGAACCAGAACATTCCGTACAAATAATAGGATTATACGAAGCCATATCCATTTCGTTTTCTATTTGTGATAAACGAAGACTTAAATCATTTTTTATAATATCAAGAACTTTACGATCGTCATTACTAATTGGGTTTTTAAGGGCTATATTGTACATTGCAAATACAGCGTTATTAATATCATTTCCTAAACATTGTAAAGGAATTCCTATTCGCATTCGATAAATCATAGATAATAAAGAATCTTTTGATATTAAATCAGGGTCTAAAAGATTTATCAAAGATTGAATAAATTCTTTCTGATGAGTTAAAAGGCCTTTTGTTATAGCTTCATCTTCGGTGCAGAGCGTTGTTTGGTTAGCCATTTTTTTCTGTTTATATACAGAGTATTTGTCATTACAAATATCTTCTGTATCAGCCGTTTTTTCTATACCTAATCCATTCAATTCATCAGGAGACTCAGCCTCTGTTCTTATATAAATAGTTGACGCTTCATTTTCTTTAACAGCAATATTTCTTTTTCCGTCCTTTTCCTTTGACAAGATATAGTCATTATTTTTTATATATCGCTGAATAGAAGTATTTTGAGGAGCTACATATTTAGCTTCGCAAGAAATTTCTGTTTTATATTGTACAACCGCCTTTTCCCCCATGACATCGGCTTCGTGCTCTAATGCCGCGTTGTCATTCACTGGCATGCCGTTGATATTTGTGGTGGGCGAAACACGGCCAGCCATTTGCTGGGCGACGTGCCACGCTTCGTGCGGCAGGTGCTTTTCTTGGCCGGGTGCTACGTGAATGTCTGTTCCTTGCGTGTAAGCGAGAGCCTGTACGGTAGCGGGTTTAGAACTGTTGTAATGCACACGCACATCGTCCATCGAAAAACCGGAAAGGCTCTCGATTCCCGCCTTCAAATTATCCGGCATTCCCGTATTATTCGGTCGAGGAGCCTCCGCACGCTGAGTAGCGTTATTTGCCATATCAGCTTTGCGCTGGAGGGATTCGCTTTGAGGGGATGAATCAAGGACTGACGCAGCATTTGGGGCTGCCGCCTTTTGAAGAGTAGAGGACTTTTGCGCGTACGTAGATTTCATGGGATGTCCTTGTGTTTATAGTGGTTACGAGAGTTTACTGGATCCTATCGGGGCAAAGCCCCTCCAGGATGACAGTGAAAGGGATACTCCAAGATGACTGATGAAGGTGTCACTTCTGGATGACAGCGGGAGATTCCGGCTCGGAGGCCGGAATGACGAGGTCAGACTCCATGACGGCATGGTTCCTATCGCTTCGCTCCAGGATGACGGTGGTGGATTCCGGCTCGGAGGTTCGGCCCTTCGGCATGCTCAGGGACCTTATCACCACCCCCAATTCGAGGCTAAAGGAAGTATGACGGTGTCTGGAGGGGTATTACGCGAGTTCTTCTTCCTCTTCGGGGATGGCTTCGCGCTGGATGAACTTGCCTTGGACGGGTTCTTCCTCTTCTTCGAGGGAGGCACGTTGGAGTGCTCCGCCCATCATGTCGGCTTTGCGTTGGAGGCTTGCGCCTTGCGCAGAGGAATCTAAGACGCTTGCGGCGTTGTGGGATGCCATGCGTTGGAGGGCATCGGATTTTTGAGTGTAAGTAGAGTTCATTGATTGAGTCCTTTTGTTTATATAATGGTTACGAGAGTTCACTGGATCCATCGGGCTTTCGCCCTCTGGATGACGGCGGGAGATTTATTCTTTACTGTATGGATTCTATCGCTTCGCTCCAGAATGACAGTGGGAGATTCCTTTTACTGTATGGATCCTATCGGGGCATAGCCCCTCCAGGATGACAGCGGAGGGATGATTATACATTTTCATTATCTTACTCTTTTTGGCGTGTGGGGACGTCGTTTTTTTGGCGGGCTTGCAACAAAATAATGGAGATGGTCGCCAAAAGCAAAATGCAAATGGGTAACATTCCCAATAAGCCGTTAAAAGCAAATACGGTCGGGTCAAAAAGCATAACGATAACCATCATGAACGTCGATGGTAATACGACAATCGCAAGCAACAGCGCCAACCGGTTATTGAAAAAATCAGCGATACTACACGAAACGAAATAACCGATGATCAAGCCAACCGCAATAAGGAAAGCCAGAATGTTAAACAAACGGAACACCCAGCGATGAGTGCAGACAAACGCACCGATACTTCCCTGCCGTTCATTTTTGCCATCTTCATTTTCTAAATGTTCAATCATGCACATTCCAAGGTTTCCCATATCCAAGCAAGCATTCTTGGCTTTTTCATCCGTGACATACGGAGCTATTCCAAAACCAAAATAAGTATCGTTATAATACAAGGCATCGTTATTCAGCTGATTCCATTGCTTAAAATCAAACCAAAGAACCGGCACAACGGAATGCAATACGTTATGACGTTCCTTGTCGTCCAATTGCTGATCCAGATCATTCAGAACAAAGCGTTTCGATCGAGAAACGGGTTCCTCGACAACAACGAACAAATAATTTTTCAGTTCCTTCCTAAATTGCTTTCTATTGATCTTTTTTTGATTGTCAGGGAAATTAGCTATAGAGGCAAAGTAGTCGTAACTGTATATTCCATTGCCGTTCTTAGACACGGTAGAATTTACAGTTTCATCCTTTTTGACTAAATCCAACCGGTCCATCATGACATTCACAAACACATGCTTGTTCACTTTAGAAAGTTTTCTATTTAATTTTTTAAAAAATTCTCCAAAATTTTTAGTAGATTCCGCATCTTTGGGATAATTCTTAAAAAGAATGGTCACGCCATCTCCGCGATATTCAAAATCATCCGTATAAAAACTGAGTGTATTTACAATTCGTTGGAAAGTTGAGTTCACTTTTTTGTTCAGGAGTGCATCTATTTCATCGGTTAACTTTTTAAAGAAATCAGCTTGATTGATATTTGTCCAATCATCCTTTTTTATAATCCAATCTAGTTTTACATAATGTCGATGAGCCTCATTGACAAATTCATAATTTTTTCTTTCATTGAAGTAATCCAAAGCATTTGTACCCGAAGGCATCTGAATCGTTCCCTTATTATCTGCATACAGCCCATAAAACTCAAGTCTCGTGACACCTTCAAAATCAATCCATTTTGTTGAATCTCCAACATACCAGTACGGATAAATTCCAAATACTTCGGCATTCAATTCTTCGTTATGGCTACATCCGCATGATTTTTGCTTTGGCAACACCATAGATTCATCTTTAAATTCATTGACTCCCTCCAGCATAGCGTTTACCTCTGGAGCTAAATATTCACGATAAAGAACATCTATCTTTTTATGACGATCCACCCAGATTTCATCAGTACATGAACTTTTTTTCGTACTTATCAAGTCTAAAAAAACATTACGAAGAGCACTCGAAGAATCTGCAACAAAATAATTTGTATCTATTTTTAACAATTTTTTTTCTGCATTGCTATTTTCTTCACATATATTCAAAGCAGCGGCCATTAGTTTTAAGGCATAGCGATGAACGAGCATGGTATCCGGGAAATCTATCCCTGTCATTTTTTTGAGGAGTTCCGCTTTTTCAGGTTTCAGCGCAGCAAGCGAGTCCACTTTTTCAGGCGATATCCGGTAATAGTTCATTGACTCCATTTGAGCAAACGAAAATACAGCAAGAGCCAAAACGATAAAGCTCATCATTGCATATCTTATTTTCATAGTATTTTTCCCTCTTTATGTAATTCCTTGGTTAATGCCCTAACGATGTCGTCGTTACAAATTTTACTGCGATTTTTCTGAGCAGCACAGAGAGCCGCATAGCGGGCCACGTTCGTCAAAGCGCCCCCCGCAAGTTCATATTTTTCAGCAAACTTGTCCAAATCTACATCATCTTTTAAAGTAGCTTTTTTTGAGAATATGTTAGACCAAAGCCGCTTGCGTTCTTCCGGTTCAGGGAGCGGAAAATAAATGGAATTTTGGAATCTGCGCGCAAACGCTTCGTCAATATTCGACTTGAGGTTGCTCGCCAAAATGACGATTCCCGGAAAATCTTCAACGCGCTGCAAAAGGTAAGAGATTTCCTGATTCGCGGCACGGTCATTCGAATTGTTCGTCTGCGTGCGAGCGCCAAAGAGCGAGTCCGCCTCGTCAAAGAACAAAATCCAATTGCGGTGTTCCGCTTGGTCAAAAATGTTCGAGAGGTTTTTCTCAGTTTCACCGATGTATTTCGAAATGACTTGCGACAAATCGACGCGATACACGTCCATGCCGACTTTTGCACCAATGAGCGTCGCAGTCAGCGTCTTGCCTGTACCCGGTGGGCCGTAAAAAAGCACTCTATAACCACGCTTGAGATTTTTGCGAAGTCCGAAGTCGTCGAGCACGACATCGCTTTTTTCAATCCACGTCAAAAGCTGACCGATATCATCCAAAGTATCCTCGTTCAAGACAAGGTCATCCCACTGCAAATTTGTCGTGATGAGCTTTGCCGGGAAACGCATGCTAAAGTCCGGCTTGTCTTTGACTCCAGTCGTAAAGTACTGCAAATATTCCGACGAAATGCGGAGTGCCGCCGAATTCGCGGGTTCGCCGGGTTCACCATATTCCAGCTGCAAAATGCCTTCTGCAAAGAGCGTCGATGACGTATCAAAAAGCGACATCATCTGCAAACGCTTTTCAATGTCGTTACCCGCAAGCAAGAACAAGGCTGTTTCGCAGGTGGGCAAAAAACCGGAATGGCTTTTGCCATGCCAGCCGCCAAACTCAGTGTAAGGGCGGCCAAGAGTGCGGTTGTTCAACAAAAAGGAATCTAGAGCCTGCGGGCAAAGGTGCGGAAGCAAAGCAAGCGCAATAACAACGCGTTCGTAAAAACCAAGGCCAAATTCAGCGACGACACGCCCATACGGAGAATCATCACTTAATTCAGGCGGCGTGAGCATCTCGACTTGCAACTTTTTATCTTCGCTATCGTCGGCGGAAAAATACTGCGAGAACCGCAAATCAATCACCGACTTGCACCATTCAATTTCGTTTGTCAAGCACATACTCATTGCAGCATCATCTCCACTTCACATTCAAAACTTTTTCCATCCACGGGTGCTTTACCATGGAATAACCCCACGGGAGTTTATCCAGCAAAATATCGTACGTTTTATTTTCGACCGTAAGCAAGTCCGACTTTTCCGACGTTTCGAAAATTCCCGGACGTACAAAATATGTGCCACGGAGTCCATCGGGCGACATGTGGCCCACCGCTTTCCAGTTCGCAATAACAGCCTTGAGCAGCCCCTCGACAAGTTCCTTTTCGCTATCCGAAATTTTAGGGAGTTCATCGGCGTCAAACGCAGGCGTTACGGGCAATCCGCACAGGACGTTCATCAACGCAGCGTAATGAGGCGGTTCACCGTATGTTCCGTAAGCCGCAAACTTGAGGACCGCAAGAGCTTTGCGTTTGGCATCGTCAGAGAGGAACGCTCCATTTTTAACGCAACCGGTACGTTCGAAGAGCACGGGAATGTACGGCGAAAGCAGCACCAAACCAGAATCAACAACTTCGTAAGATGTTTTTACCCCATTCTGCACCGTTGCAGCACCAGGTACATCTTGCGATTTTTTTGCATTTTTCATCTGCAAGACTTTCTGATAAATCAGGCAAGCCACCTGCTGTTTATCCATATTCGGGTACTCAGCCAATTCATGTTTTAAAACAAATTCAGAAAATTCAAGTAAATTGAATACTTCACTTTCATGGCTTTTTTGCCACTGTTCTGCAAAATTTTCAAAAAGCCTCTCAAGGTTGCTCGATTTTTCCATAGGCAAATATTGCCGGAAAACATCTGCGAGCATGTTCGTAACCGGAACACTTTTCGCTTTGAACACCGCCGTATTCAATTGAGACTGGAGCGATGTACGCAAAGCATCTGTAATCTGACGGAATACATCACCCTCATTTTTCACAACCAAATCAACCGTCAACGAATCTAGTTTCACATTGCCATCAACATGTACATTATCGAAAATTTCATCAATCGTTTCAGCCAATGAACCATGAGCAAATCTGTAAAGTTCACTGTTCGAAACAATCGACAGCGAAGGATCGTCAACCTTAAGATTCAGGTTCATATTGTGAATGATGTTCATCGACGCACTCATAGCCAAACCGGCTCCGACGCAAATTGTTTATGCCGTATAAACCATTGAACCATTTTAGGGGAAAGCATCGGATTCATCGCCGATTTTTCAATCCAATCTGCATATAAACTTTCGAATTCACGCTCATCTATTTGCGGCATCCAGTAAAAAATGGGAATTAAATGGGCTGGGATTTCTTTACAGACAAAACTTTCAACATCATCGGCTATATCAAGATTTTTCAGGCGGGTAAAAATCACAATACGGACAAATCCTGCATTTTCATTTTCAAATATGCCATCGACGCTATAAATTTTCAAAACATCCTGAGCATCATGAAGCACGCCCAGCATCAATTCAACACGACGGTTCCAAGACAATCCCGCCCGGTGAAGCAATAAATCAGGTAGTTCCCGCAAATACTGGACTTTGCAATGAACTTGGCGTGTAAAATCGACGAAATCAAATTTCGGAAACCGCACGCCGTACATGGCAAGCATCTGATCCAACGCAAAGCTGTACTGCGTCAAATCAATTTTAAAATCTTCATTCACGGAGATTTCATTTTCAAGAGACTTGCCCGCAACATCGAGATTCAAAGAAAAAATATTCGGGAAAAAATCCAGCAAGCTCAAGTATTTTTTAAACACATGCTCAATAGGAGCAAGATACTTCTTTAAATGTTCTGCGCTTTCTCCTTCCCGATAAATTGTCGGGAAAAGATTAATCATAGGAGAAAAATCCGTCAAATCGCGATGCACGCCAACAGGGAGAACGTCGCCATTACGAGAATCAACAAGCGTCGCTATATTTTGAAGGCCCTCTATCCACACGACTCTAACATGCGAAACATGATCTCCCATACAACGCCACTTACGCCACAGCTTATAAAAGCTTTCAATGACTGAATTTTTTATAAGTTCATTTTGCTGGAAACGGACTAAAATATCAACCTTGTAAAATCCATTTTCATCGACATTGAACGAAACCTTTTCTGGATTGCAAATCGAATTGTCATTTATTCTTTTGTAACAAATGTTTTCTCTAAAGAATGACGAATAATCTTCCCGCGTTACCGAAAAAGACGACATAACTTGCGAAGGCGAGTACAAAGCCTGCGATTCATAATCAATACCGTTATCAAGCGAAGAAAGATAATCTTCAATGCCAAAACAAGTCTTGTAGCCAAGCTCGGTCAGCGTAAAAACAATCTGTTCCAAAATGGTAACACCTGGATCATGGGTGTTATAATCCGTCCAAATTTTTCCGCTCAATTTTTGGACAAGCTCTATGGCTTCTTGCCGCAGAGTCGCATAATCGAACGGTCTTTCCTCTTGACGGGATATTGTTATGGAATCGGTTTCATTCATTTTATAACGGACCCGTTCATCTGCGTATCAAACCAAAGCTGAGTCAAATGGTAACGTACTTTTATTTTATTCCCATTTTTGAATTTTCCATGAACGCGCAACTGGAGCGTAAACTCGAACTTATTTTTTTTATTCTTTTGCCAACGGACATCTATTCTGGAGCCGCGGCCACCGCTATAAGATTGCGTTACGTTCACGGACGGATGGGAATTGAACACGTTGACAGCGATTGCATGGGTCAATGCAAATTTGCCATCCCCATCTACCCCGCCGACGCCCGCCACAATTTCAAAGCACTGGCAGCCCGTCAATACATCCGTCACATCGTACCATTCACCATCGGCAAATACTTCAAACTTTTCGTTTTCATGACCGACACGCCCCTTCGAGGCAATCGAGCCATTCACATCCAGTTCGCTCTTGGGGGCAGTACAGCCAATGCCCACGCGCACTTTAGACGAATTGTTCTCGACATTGCTTGGAAGCGGTCCAACAAATGTCATGGCGGATTCATCGACCCCCATATTGGGAACTTTCAAATTTAAGGAGGTTTCCCCTTTTTCTGTATTTTTCAGAACATTGGCAGACCACAAAGGATCGTATTCCGTCTGACTCGAGAAGAAACTAAGCAAACGGCCATTTTCCTTTTGCTGCCGGATAGCCAAGCCGTTATCCTCAGAAACGTCAAACCCCTCATCCACGGAATTCACCATGGATTCAATCAAGCTCATAAAGTCATCTTCAGTCGGCATGCGCCCCGCCCTAAAGCGGTCTCTCAATTCGACTCGATTCAACTTGTGGTATTCCATATCATTTTCAGACATCAGCTTTTCCTTATGATAAATGTTTGACCTATTTCAAGTGCTCCATATCCATTGTTGACTTCTTCATTTAAATAGATTTCTTTTGTTTTCACATCAATAAAGTGTTTGCGCATCGGCACCGCCACGCTCCAAGGGAACGAACCAAAAAAAACTTTATCGTCTGGCTTATCCAAAACGTGCACCCAGAATTTTCGGTCATCCAAACATGCGATTTTCATCAAAGTAAAATCATCTCCCACTTTTTCTACATAATCGATGTTTTCAATAAACGACTTGAGAACACTATTTTCGAGTGACCAGCCAAAATGCTTAGTGATTCCGCCAGCTTTAGGATACCACGGCGAAAGAAACTGGTTGATTTTTTCGTTCAAGTCCAAAATTATTTCCCCTTCATTTTCACACGGTCGAAGCGAAACATTGCAACGGACCTGTAGCTTTTCGAAAAACGGATTACGGACTTGAATATTCGAAATTCCCGAGCTGAATTTCCGCAAGAACATGCGGATTTCACGCAAGAGCGAACCGCTCAAGCACGGATCCCACTGAAAGCTGCCATCGTCAAATAGCGGCGATATGGGCACAATCAACATATTCCTTGGACTCATGCAATCGACAAATCCTGTTTCTTCGTTGATTTTCGTGTGCGCAAAACATTTCACCTTCAGCACTTCCGGGAAATTTTCCAATATGATACGTTCGTAATCTTCAGACGAAACACAGCGATTTCTATGGTACAAGAATTCAGCCGTGCGTGTGCTCATCTTGAAATCCGTTTCAGGGGCCTTGCCGCCAAAAGATTCTTCGAACTGATAAACTTTCGAAATTCCGGCAACGCTCTTGACAAGTTCATTGATGGTATGCGGTTTGCAATGAACAAAATCTGTTCCGTCTTCAAATCCGCAAACCCGCCTGACTTCTAGCGATTGCGAGAATACAGTCAAGAGCCTAGAACATTCCCTCCAGCTTTCGTTGCAAGGCTCAATGCGAATCCAGTAATAGCCCTTGGGCATCAAAGGGTCATCATTCACCATATCGCTTGGCAAGTTCAGCGTCACGATACCCGACGATGTAAAATTCGCCGTAGAATCCGCAAGCCGATTTTCATCGGGGAGACTCGTCCACCCCAAAGGCCCAAGGTAAGACCACTCGCACTTTTCATTTCCGCTGCTACGCATAGCCGAATCTCTATTCATTAAAAAATAAAGATTCACTTTTTTAGGTTTACCGCTAAAAGTTAGCCCCAAATAAAGATACCCGCTATGCAGAACAAACTTTTCCTTTTCACTAAACCCAAAAGGATGTATGAAAAATATTCCATCGTCCTGTCGCAAATCATTCGACGCAAATACCGCTTCGGCATCTGCAGTGTAATCGACATACAAATTTTCAATACTCGGTGTATATGGTGGATTGGGGAAATTATCCGCCGTTTTTTTCTTGAGCACCTGCGACAGGAACGAGTTACAGAACGTTTTTGACAACTCGCCATGCATGAACGCCTTGGACGGGGCAATCAATGTCATTTTGAAAAAGCCATCCTTCATCATCGGCGAATACATGAAGTTATCATCATCAGGAATAATTTCGCTTGTATGGGAGTTTACAATGCTACTGAACGAAATATCAAAATCAGGAGATATTCCATTCGCTTTGCGCTCTAAATCGCTTTTTTTGCTCGTATCAAAAAGCTTACATGTAATTGCTTTATTTTCCGAAGGATACCATGTTCCCCCATAAAGTCCACTCAACGAAACCGTATAATCGGAAGTGTGCGGTGGATTTTCATATTGAGCATACCATTCCGAAAAATCGCTACAGTTCGGAAGTCCGCACCATTTTCCATGAACCGTAAACGAACCTATATCTTTTCCGCAAATTTCCTTGCAGCCCACGATAAACGAGCTGCCAACACTAGGGACAGCACCGAATGGCTGCACCGGAAGATCCATCGAGGCAGGGCCAAATTCATTGGAAACAGCAATATCGCGACACTTCGAAACGCCAACGGCAATACGTACCGTTTGTAACTGCACATTCTTGAAAAAGAACCAGAACATGTCCGATTTGCGAGGATTCACCAAAAGCCTCAGTACCGGATGTTTCGCACGATATCCCCCTCCATGAATTTCAGGGTCATAGTTGACTATAGGGGGGTCGGTATCCTTGAGCGTAAATTCCAGTTTCATTAAATTATTAGATTCGCCAGAACTCAAACTGCCGCTGCTAAGCTTATAGTTTTCGATGTTGAGCCAGCCCTCTTTCGTCGTCAGCGAAATACTGAACGCATTCGAAAACGCCGTTGATAAATCACCCGCATAGTCTTCCTGTTTGTCCAAAAAAGCCTTCTTAGCTGTTTTCGACTCATAAAAGAAATTAACTTTGACGTTTCTCACTCCGCTCGACATGCAGAATATTCGGTTAGAGATGCATACACCTACCTTCGAAAATTCCGTTCCATCAAGCATCTCGTTAGAACGCGTGAGCCCAAACAACGGGTAAGGTTGCATTTTCTGTTCAATGGCCTGACTCGCCTTATATACAGGAATTTCCGACTGCGTGACCGGATAATCATCTAAATTCGAAACCGTCAAAATTTTAGCGACCTTTACATCGTTGATGTTGACATCGCTAATCGATTCAAATTCAATATTTTCGCCTTTGCTGTTTTCCCCCGCACCGAACCGGGTTCCCTTCGGAAGCACACAAGATACGTTATCTTCATCTACTTCTAGAGTGACAAACGCACGATCCCCTTTTGCGTCAAGGTTATCTTCTTTTAAAATTTTGCGATAATAGAAATCAATCCGTTCATCGGGCAGCTCATTGAGTTTATTTTGAACATGCCCCATAAGCTTTGCGCACACGGCATACAAAGCCGCAGCGGGTTCGGTCTTACCGTCAGCCTCGCCGTTAATCATCGAGATGACCTTCGATACATCGACATTATCGAAGAAATGCGGAAATCCATGTTTCCGTGCATATTCGTTCATCATCTCCAGAATAGACTTCGCAGGCGTAGAATCTACAGCAAAAAAGCCCTTCGCAAGTTCAGGGAACTCACGAGCTTGTTGACTAAGTCCATCCTTTATTCTAAAATACTTAACGGTCATGTTCTCATTCAATCATTTATAGCAAAATCCCTAGACATTCACATCGGTCGCTTCGTTCAAGTAGAAAGGAAATACGAGATTTCTTCTGCTATTCGTAGAACGAATAACATAAGCAACATTTATTCTCAGCACGCTTACATTTTCCATCGGCTCGATTTCAACTTTTTCAACATCGACACGAGGCTCATTCAAAAGAATCGCCTTACAAATTTCATCTTGCATCAACGTTTCCACCCGCAGCGAAAACGATTCAAAGCAAAAGTCCCTCAATCGCGAGCCGAATTCTGGCTGCATCACGCGTTCTCCGGGATACGTCATCAAAAGAATGCGAAGGCTTTCTTCAATATCATCTTCATATTCCGACATTTTCACGCATCCCTGTTCCGAAAACGAAACAGGAAACGACCAACCACGACCTAAAAAAGAATTATCAAGCACGCTAGCCCCCTATCATCACCGTCGGGCATCCCAATACAATCGACCCGCCATGAGCCGTGGTATCGCCCATGCGAGCCGCGGGCTTTCCGCAAATCATCACTGTTGCAGAACCTTTTATAATGGTATCCGGAGGGCCGACGCAAACGCAGGTGTCCCCCATAACAGCCGCCGGAATCCCGCCAATCAACACAGTCGGAGCGCCAGGCCCAACGACAGGCCCGCCCACATGCGGAATCGGCGAAGGCACAGCAGGTGTCTGCATGGGGCATGTATGCATATCTGTAATTCTTGCAGCAAAAGCCATAAACACTCCTAGTTAATCATCACCATTGCACCCTTGATAACCGTCTGTCCCGACGCAGAGACTTCGGCCTTGGCAGTCCCTTTACCCGTGAAACCCACCTTACCGTTAAATTCCACATTCAAACCTTCGCCCTTGAGGTCTCCTTTAGAAGACAAATTAATTCCACCTAGAGCGGAAAGTTTAAAATGGCCCTTCGTATCAATAGAAATATCCTTTTTGGATTCAAGCTTGATTCCGCCATCAGACATTTCAAACTTGTTGCCCGCAGGGTCTTCGACAGTAATTTTTTTGCCATCGTCATCAAGGACAAACTTGCGTTTTCCCGGTGTCATCACCGTAATCGACTTTTTCTTTTCGTTAAATTCAATGCTCAATTTTTCACGCGTCAGAATCTGCTTGATTTCATTCTTTTGCGCCAGAGGTTGCGGAGGGGCGTGCTTGCCGCTGTAGAGACTCCCGAGAATCACCGGACTCGAAGGATCGCCGCCAAAAAATCCGAGCACCACTTCGTCGCCCACTTCCGGGAAAAACATGCAACCGAACTTTTCAGATGCATAAGTACCGCCGAGACGCGCCCAAACGCCTTCTTTTTCATTTTGCATCAACGGAATTTTCACCATGACCCGGTTCAGTTTTTCGGGATCGTCGTGAATCTGCATCACAATTCCCGTCAAAAGCCCATGCACACCGCAGTTCAATCCCGATGCAATGGGAGATGATGTTTCGAACTTTTCGTAAAACCATTCCTTGGGCATTCCAAACGTAAATTCAGTCGTCCATTCTCCTTCACTCACGTGATGATGGATTCCAGAGACAAGAGCGTTGCCTTTAAAGCGTTCACCGACGTTCTTGAGTCCGACAAGCCCGCCAATTTTCGCCTTCGTCGTCCCGACACTCACCACGGACCCGCATATACGCGACAATTCGTTCTTGAGCTGTTCCGCTTCCGCCCACGAAGTCAACGCACTCTTGGAAACCTGCGTATTCGTCTGGAGAGTATTGACCGAAACGTTCAAAACTTTAGCAAGCTTACCGCCATCGAAGTTATTTTGACTCCCCAGCGACTTTTCCGAAGATTTTGCAGAAACGACTTGTTGTTTTGTAATATCCCAAGTATTCGCCTTGACATTCTTGACTTGAAAAAGAGCATTCGCCTCGGCCTTGAATTCTATGATATCCGTTCCCCAGGTGAGTTCGACATCGGCACTTCCCTTGGAGTCAATTTTCTCGATGGACATTCCCTTGTCGTCGGCCAAAAGCCAGCAGCCGTTCGCCTCGGCACGCATCATCATGAGATCCCAATCCGTGCAGTAATACTGCAAGAATTCCTTATGCGCTTCGCCACCCATGCTAGACTTTATTTGTACCCCATACTCTCTAGTCAACGCCTTGACTATGTCATCATCGCTCTTGTTCAAAAAATTCGCATTTTTTCTAGCGCACGTCATCGCAATTACTTTATGCCGACATTCCAGTTTCACGCAGCTACGACCGTTCTTGGATATCGAAACGCCGTGACGCACAACCACCCCCTTGAAAATCGGTTCTGACTTCGTCGCATAGCCGGCTTTAATCGTAATTTCGGAACCGGGTTCAAGCCCCTTGCCATCGCTCAGCGGAAACGCGCCCTTGCTCATTTCACCATCCTCAATGACGACAACGGCTTTCGGTATCGTATTGATGGCATAAAAAACATCAACAGATACAATGGGCAAAACAGACGAAAGCGCCTTGCCATTTCCTAAAATGACACATTCTACAGGGCCTTCTGAATTAAATAAAGGAGACTTGCCCATAAGCACCTCAATCGACTAAAGGCGGAAACACAAGCCGTAGCCCCGGCTTCAAATAGCGAAAATTCGAAAGCCCGTTAATTCGAGCCACCTGCATGTAAAAAGAGGGGTCTTTATAAACTTTATTACAAAGATTCGGCAAAGTATCGCCCGCTTTGACTTCAATAACATGAGTCAAGTCCGGAGAACACTTTTTCGCCTCTGCTTCAAGTTCCTTTACCGTTTTATAATCAAGAAAACTTAAGGATATTTCTGCACGGAGCGGGTCTCCGCTGTTATCAAAAAGAACATATTTCGAATCTATCGATTTAAGCTTTCCTTTAAAAAGCGTCGAACCCCATTGGACCTCGACGGTCGAAGGTTCGTGGGCTTGACCATCCATCTTGTACACAACTTTTTCGAGAGCCTCAATCATCTGCTTGATTGAGCCATTCAAAGGCCACTCGTTTACAGGAATGACTCCTGTTGTATCCAATACAATTTTCGGAATCGTAAGGCAAGAATTCTTGTAACGAAAAAACTTTTCGTTTTCAGGATTTAGCTTATTAGAATACTCTATGGATTTTTCCTTTGAAAAATCCCCAGGATTCAGCATAACCTCAAAGGTGCCATTTTCGGACGTTATCGTAAGCTTTTTTTTGTCATTTTTTTTATTATTGTCAGTGCCCATAACCTTACCGTTCCTTCATCTTATCAACAAATTCACTTATATATTCGCGGCACTCGTCCAATATTTCAGAACGCAAATTTTCCAGTTGAGCCCGATTTGTTCCAGAATCGTTGCCAGCAACGTGAACATTTATCACAAGATTTTTTATTTCAATCGACATAAAATTACTTTGTCACATCAAATGAATAATATTTTAAGGTTACCGTTTCCAAGGCAATTTCATTTTTCATCGCATCAAAAGCTCCGATTTCCCAACCTACAGGATAAGCGTTTTCAAAAGTCCACATTTTTACAACTTTGTTATTTTCGTCCAACAACGATACTGAAAGTGTCTTCGGCGTAATGCTCTTACTAGACAACGAATTTGTCAGAATTCCCTTGCACCACAAAAAGAATGCGTCATCTTCTTTAACAATTCCACGCTTCAAAACCAAATCTTCAAATTTTCTTGACTTCGGGAAATAATAACAGTTATAATTATCACCCCCTGAATGGATGGGTTCAAGCTCCAACGAACACTTTATGCCGCTCACTTCGCAAAAAGGAATTTGGCTATCGCCAACCTTCACGCTAAAATGAAACGCGACAGGAAGTTTCCACTCTTCGAGAAGAGGGCTTTGGGGTCTCGGGAACTCATCTTCAGGAGTTGACATATTCCATTACCTTTTACTTGTTTTCAATTTCAAGGCCTTCATGGACAATTTCAATGCTTTCGATAGCAACTTCGTTGCCTTCGGCCTTGAGATCGGTCCCTGTTACCTTGGTGGGCCAAGCGTTCTTGAGCGTCCAAACCATGGTATTCCCACCATTTTCATCAAGAAGGCTAATCGTGATGGTTGTACGTTCAATGGTGTTCATCTTGATTTTTTTGAACCACTCCCAGAACTTGTTGTCGCCCTTGAAAATGCCTTTTTTCATCGTGACGTTGCCGTACTTGACAAGTCCAGGCATTTTAACAACAGAAAAGATATCGCTGTCGCCAGCACGATACTTGATTTCTTCGGATTGAGCGTCGAGACCAGAAACCTCCTGGAAGGACATTTTATTATTTCCCCACTTCACGAGGAAGTGGAATTTGGGCATGGGCCATACGCTTGCGCTTTGGGTCGAGCCATTTTCATCAGCCATATTTTTTACCTCCTATTACGATTTCTGCTGCTGTTGCTGGAACGTGAGTTCAATGAATTCTGCCGGGCGGATCAGCGCAACCAACACAGTCACCCTCAAAATGCCTTCGAGGATGTCTTCAGAAGTCATGGTGTCGCCAAGTCCCACATGCACTTCGTAAGCGTCTTCCGGAGTCGTACCGGCAAGGCCGCCGCGTCTCCAAATTCCGTTGAGGAAGTTCCCAATCATGTTCTTCATCGTAAGCCATGTCGTAGAAGTATTGGCATCGAACACGTACGCCTTGGAAGCCTGCTTGATAGATTCTTCGAGCATGATCATCGTGCGGCGGACGTTCACGTAACGCCAATCGAGGCTGTTGCCATCGAGCGTGCGAGCGCCCCAGACTTTGATGCCGTCGCCAACAAAGTAGCGGATTGCATTTACAGCCTTGCCGTTCAGCGGAACATTCAAGTCTTCTTGTTCTTCGTTGGTCAAATTCACTGCGGGCGAAACCACGCCATTGATGCTGACATTAGCCGGAGCTTTCCAAACACCCTCATTGTTGTCAACGCGAGTATAGACGCCAGCCATCGCTGCAGACGGAGCCATCAGATTGAGCTTTTCGAGCATTTGGTCCATCATGGATACATACAAAGGACAAATGGCCGTGAGCGTGTTATGCAAATTAGTCGGGTCATCTTTTGTTGCGTCAAAATCGCGCAAAGCTTGGAACGTCTTAATAACATCCCCATTTTTTTGCAGATAATTCAATTGTTCCTGTGCAGCCTCTTTTTCGGCAGCACTAGTATCCTTATTTTGCAATTTACCTTTCAAATCTTTTACAACGTCATCTACTTTACCCATATCCAGTTTATAAGTCGCAAGATTTTTATTATTTGGATCTGGATCCGGCAAAACAGAAAGTTTCAAATCTGTGGCCAAAGTCTTGTACGAAGTCTTGCCATCGTCCCCCTTTTCCGGCTCGATGTTTGCAAACGTGACTTCATTCGAAGAAACAATGTTCGTGTTCACCCACGGGTAGTAAGCAGCACCGTACTTGAGGAAATCCGTCCCCACATTTTCGCGGAAGTCGTTGACGCAGTCATCCAACGAATTTCGTTCCTTGAAGCCGTCATAAACGTCAAGAATCGCAAAGCGGTTCTGCATTTTATTGCAATGAGCCAACAAAGCCGTTTGGACGCTAGCGCAATCAGCAGCAGTCGAAAGAGAAACGGCGTCAGGCACAAGCATCATCGTCGGTTCCTGTTCCTTTTCGAACGGCGTAATGGCATCCATCAAGGCGTCTTTGCTAATCGTGTTTTCGGTAACGGAGCCTTCCTCTCCTTTAGTCGTATAACCGCCCACCGTGCAGATATAGCAAGCCGCGCCGCCATTTTGGAAGAAGATGCGCATGGAATCGTAGAGACGGAACATAGTCGTCGCCTTAAGCGTTGCCTTGCCTTCGTCCTTTGCTTCGGAATCGCCTTCCCCGCCATCCCCGCTTTCCCCGCCTTCTACAGGAGCTGCAGCGGAGTCGGCCGCGTAAGTAAACCTCACAGACGGTGCACCGCCAAAGATGTTCAAGTATTCAGCGAAGGAAGTGATGCGGAAAGGCTTGTTCGTCAAGTCCTTCCCATTGTATTCCGTCTTTTCGGTATAACCGATAAAGGCCGGAATAGCTGTCGCAACTTCCACCACCGAGCCCGGGAAAGCGTCTTTCTCGACGAGATAGACACCAGGGGTTTTGTATGATGTTGGCATTTATGATTCTCCTATTTTTTATGGATTAACAAAACATTCAGCGACAATGGCACTCGTCCCATCGTCAAGACTCGCCTTGGCCAGCGTCTTTCCGCTTGCATTCGGCAAAGTTTTCATCAGCACCTTTGAAGTTGCTGAATCGAGCAGTCGAAATCGTGAAGGCGCTCCGCTCACAATCGGAATTTCTTTCCGCGAAATGTAAAGTGAAAAACGTGGCGATTTTTCCACACAGTCAAACACCACCGGGTCATCCGTTTTCGACGAATCACTGATAAACAAATCACGTTCCGCAAAAACCCCGGAAACACAATAGCACCACCTCAGTTTCTTTGTCGGAACATTCACTACGCATTCAAGTATTTCATCGGGTTCCAAATGGAGTTCAAGCGCAAAGACCACGCCGAACATCCGTTGCAATTCTGGCATGGAATCTTTTTTGCGCCCTTCGAAATACGTCCCTTTTTTGCGGGAAACAACAGCCGTCGGAAACTCGTCATGCGCAATTCCATCGAAATTCGTCACATTCCAAATTTCTGCAATAGTGGGTTTGACATAAAAGAAGAGCGTCATCTTCTCTGCAACCGCCCCTACAGACATTAGCCGCACCTTACCATCGTAAATGCGGCACAAAATCTGTTCCCGTTCCAGAATTTTAGCTGTTTCTGTTGACGGCACCACATTAAAGCCACACGAGCTTCCGTTGTAATATTCATGACAAAGTGAAACATCTACAATTCTAACGTATTCCATCAAACCATCCCCAATTCCGAATTTTCCGGAAACCTTACCACATAAGGTTGGTAATAAGAGTAGTCGCCACCAAGAGCAACCGTTTTCATCCGATACACTACAGAAGGAACATACTTCGCCCCCACCATTCCCCACAAATTATTCAATTCCTGCATATTCAAACATTCCATGTCGATAAAGAGTTTCTCCAAACATTCCGGCATGTCAGGCCAATTCGTGCGTTCAAAAAAGGTATGATCTTGAAAAAAAGCCACCGCCTTCGACAAATATCGCAGAGAATCCACATAGTTTCCCCCTTTGAAATTTGCAGCAATGACAAAATACAAGTTCAAATAAACCATTTTTGGAGGCACGACAGCCCTATCCCCGTGAACCTCGGGAGTAGTCACACGATTTTGCACCATGCTATCCCTCTCCAAATTCACAAGAAAAAGATTCAATTTATTCACGGCCCCTTCATATTCTTTTCCATCATTTTCAAGAATCCTAGAAACGACAACAAGATCTTCACGTACCGCCATCGTACGCCGCAAATGAAGATTCAGTTGCATAGCCAAATACTGTAACGACGCTCCAATCATGTTCAATCAACCCACGCAATACTCCAAAAACATGCATACACTTATATGCATTTTATCTCCACGTTTGTACGTAATTTATTTTTTTAGCACAATATAACTACTTCTACAAAGTTTAGCTTATTGTAAAATTTATTTTTCTATTTTTACATACTTTTCCAATTTTGAATTTAGTATAGCACTTTATTTTGCGTTTCCTCACACAAATTGAAAAAATTTATTTTCATGAAAATCAAGTACACACAAGGTAATCTAAATTTATTTTACAAGAAAGACTTTTAATTTATGGGTTACAACACATATAGCAAACGCGATAAAAACAGTCTCAATTGAAGAAGCAGATGCCAACACGGTGGTCGGCATAACAGGCCTTAATTAGAAATTTTCAATATCATTTATTACAACTTAAAACGTTACAAAAAGGAACCCACCGGCGTAGCCGGTGGTTCTTCATATGCGGGCCCTGCCCTAGGATACTAGCCACGCGTCACGTCGCGTAACACGATCTGCCACTTGCGAGTTTTCCTTACCGGCGGCCCGTAAACGGGCTAAAGTTTTCCAAGCATTGTCAACTGTTCTCCGTACTGGTCTTCCTTCAACTGATTTTGGATATACGCTGTAATCCTTGCCGTATTTTTACCAGTCGTGTCAACATAGTAGCCGCGACACCAAAATTCCCTGTTACGGTATTTGAACTGAAGTGATTTGTACTTTTCGTAGATCTTCAGGCTGCTTTTCCCTTTCAAGTATCCGACAAATCCCGAAACACTCACTTTGGGCGGTATTTCGACCAACATGTGAACGTGATCCGGGCATACCTCAGCCTCCAAAATATTGACCTGTTTCCATTCGCAGAGCTTTCTCAGGATCGCTCCGATTTCAGCCCTTTTCTACCCGTAAAAGACCTTCCTCCTAAATTTCGGAGCAAACACGATATGATATTTGCAGTTCCACGATGTATGAGCCAGTGTGTTATTATTTCTAATATTCATTTGAAAATCCTTTGATTTTATTGTTATGCAGTTGGCAGACCGCATATCAATAGTAATCAAGGGATTTCTTTTTATCCGAGGACGCAACGCCAGAAGGCTCTTTTGAACCACCAGCCTAGCTGGTGGTTTTCATTCTTACAAAAAAGCCCCGGCTATTCAGCCAGGGCGCAAATATTCGCATACGCTACAATTTATTGATTACAACTTCATTAAGCGTGAATTTGTGTGCTAGCACGTTCGATATCGAACAAACGGCGTAAAGTTTCCGCCTTGGCCGGTTCGCGTTCTTCGGGGAGCGTCAACGGGCCCATGGAAATGGCGACCAGAATGGAGCCCGGATAGTTGTTCACGCGCTTGATAAAATCGCTCACGGAAACACCCTCGGTGTAGAAATCGACGACGAACGTATCCCAGTCGTCTTCTTCGAGCTGCTGCATCGCCTCTTCTTCGGTCTTGACAGCCTTGAAGAACGCCCCCACGAGCAAATCCGAAAGAACTTCGAGGCAAGCCTCACGGCGTGCATCGTCCTCTTCCCAGATAAGGATGCGGCGGTCACTGTAGTCACGGACTTGCGGAACGAAGTTTTCTTCGGCGTTCAATGCGTCAAGCATCGCACCAGTCGCTTCGTCCATCTCTTCATCATCAAAATTATCGAAATTTTTAGCCATGCTGTAAATATAGTAATTAGACGAAAGACGAGAGACGAGAGACGAAAGATTTTTCACAGAATCCGTGCGAAGCACCATTATACCACTCTCGTCTCTAGCCTGTAGGCTCGTAGAGCCGTTCTTTCGTCTATGCGGGGCTTAGCCACGCTCGTCGAACCAGCGCTGTAATATTATCGCGGCGGCGGTGCGGTCGATTATCGCCTTGTTCTTCTGCTTTTTCTTCTTGCTCATGTACGAGGTGAACTCCTGCGCCTGCACGCTGGAGTACGATTCGTCCTGCGTATGGATTTTCATCCCCGGGAAGCGGAGCGCCAAGTCCTTGATGAAAGCCTCCACCACCACGTTCTTTCCGTCCTTGCGGCCATCCGGGTGGTAGGGCATTCCGACCACGAACTCGTCAATCTTGTTGATTTTCACCAGCTGGTCCAGACGCTCGAATAAGTTCGTCGTCTTCTGGTCAATCGTCTCGCGCGAAAATGCCATTTTGAGTTCGGAATCGCCAAAAGCAACCCCGACGCGATGCTCACCGTAATCCAAAGCCAAGTAATTCACGCTACTAAATATAGAATACGAACGCTAAATATTGCATTTTTCCGCTCATTTTTCTATCTTTGCGCCGAAAATTAAAGCCAAACGGTAAAATATGGATCAATCAAAAATCAGAAACGTTGCCATCATCGCCCACGTTGACCACGGTAAAACGACCCTGGTGAACCAGCTTCTCAAACAGTGCGGAACCTTCCACGAAGGTGAAGAAATTGTAGATCGCGTGATGGACTCCGACAACCTCGAACGCGAACGCGGCATTACCATTCTCAGCAAGAACACGAGCGTGATGTACAAGGGATACCGCGTGAACATCGTCGATACCCCGGGGCACGCCGACTTCGGCGGCCAGGTGGAACGCGTTTTGGGCACAGTCGATGGCGTTCTCCTGGTGGTTGACGCATTCGAAGGACCAATGGCCCAGACCCGCTTCGTGACGAAGAAAGCTTTGGAACTCGGCCTTACCCCGATTGTCGTCGTGAACAAGATTGACCGCGACGGTTGCAACCCGCTCCTCGCACTCGACAAAGTCTTTGACTTGTTCTGCGAACTCGATGCATCCGAAGAACAGCTCGATTTCGACAGGGTTTTTGGCAGTGGCCGTAAGGGCATTTGCCGCGCCGAACTGGAAGACGAAGATGGCGACTTCAGCATCTTGATGGACAAGATTATCGAACGCATCCCGGCTCCGAAGGGCGACCCGAACGGTGAGCCGCTCCTCCAGATTGCCTCCCTCGAATACTCCAGTTTCCTTGGCCGTTTGGCCGTGGGCCGCGTGCAGCAGGGCGTGTTCAAGCCGAACCAGACTTACGCTCAGGCATTCCCCGACGGAACCGTCAAGACAATCCGTCCGCAGAAGATTCTCCGCTACGAAGGCCTTACCCCGAAGCCGGTTGACGAAGCAGGTCCGGGCGAAATCATCCTCATCGCAGGCCTTGACTACTTCGATATTGGCGATACCATCAGCGCAACGAGCAATCCAGTTCACTTGCCGCGTATCCACATTGACCCGCCGACAATCTCCATGATCTTCACCGTAAACACGTCCCCCTTGGCAGGCAAGTACGGTGGAAAGTTCATGACGGGTAACCAGCTCCAGGAACGCTTGGAACGCGCCCACATGGCTGACCCCGCCCTCCTCGTCGAAAAGGTCGATGGAGCATCGACGTTCAAGGTCTCTGGCCGTGGCATTTTGCATCTCACGATTCTCGTCGAAAACATGCGCCGTGAGCTTTACGAATTCACCATCGGAAGTCCGCAGGTCATTTTCCAAAAAGACGAAAACGGCAAGCTCTTGGAACCGGTCGAAGACTTCAAGGTCGAAGTCCCGAACGAATTCAGCGGTGCTTGCATCCAGGAAATCCAGTTGCGCAAGGGCGAAATGGTCAACATGACGACCGATGAAAACGACCGCGTGTCTCTCGAATTCATCGTTCCCTCCCGTGGCCTCATCGGTATCCGTCCGAAGCTCCTCTCGCTCTCCAAGGGTTACGCCGTGACGCAATCCTTCTTCAAGGAATACCAGCCGTACAAGGGCGAAATCCCGGCACGAATCAACGGTGTGCTCATCGCTAAGGAACCGGGCGAAGCCGCAAGCTATGCACTTTCTAACCTGGAAGACCGTGGCTACCTCATCATTGGTCCGGGTGCCGAAGTTTATCCGGGCATGATTGTGGGCGAACACAACCGCGACGTCGATATCACTGTGAACGTCACGAAGGGCAAGCACCTTACCAACATGCGTTCCAAATCTGCTGACGACATGATTCAGCTCACGCCGTACCGCCGCATGACTCTGGAAGAATGCGTCACCTTCATTAACGAAGACGAATGCATCGAAGTCACACCGGAAGTGTTGCGCCTCCGCAAGAACGAACTTGACCCAATCAAGCGTAAGCAGATGTCCAAGAAGCCGGCTGAAGAAGAGTAATAGTAGGCGGTAGGAAGTAGACAGTAGGAAGCATTGCTATCTACAGTCTTTTTAACGCCGAGAAAATCTAAAAAAAGTAAAGAAGCACCCTTCGGGGTGCTTCTTTTATTTTATACAAAGGGGAAAGCCTAGTCCTTGACGCATCGAACAGAGAACTCATAGTACTTGTAGTAGTTGTGATCCAAAAAAGCCTCATCGTATTCATCGCCTAAAGACACTCCGTACGCAGCGTACTTATCATACTCAGAGGAACTCCAGAAGAATGCTCCATTGCCATTGTTTTTGAAACTTCCAAATGGAGACCTGAAACCAGCAGGCAATGCCGTAAACTGGTAATCATCCGAGCCAGAACCGCCATTGTTCCAACCACTTTTCGATTTAAGCATTTTGCCAGCCAAATCAGAGCCACCAACTTCAGTGAACAAAGTTGCCCATTCCGTCCCTGTTGGCAAATGCCACCCCTCGGGGCAAACACCACGCACAACCCCTGTCGGCGAACACAACAAGTTATAGCTACACCCCGCACCATTCGCACTCCATTTGCCCGCGCTATCCATCGCAACAGCCCATGTGTAAAGGCGACCATATTTATCGCAATTACTTACTTCACTTTCATAGCAACTACTGAACATCGCACCAAAGTTCAAGTTTTCCGCCATCCAAGTCTGGGAACCAATAGTCACCGTCTTGTAAATTTGAGCATCACGGCTATCAGTCATAGACCCAAAAGTAAATTCAACCACAGGATTTACAACTTCTGTAGGAGAATCTTCGGAACAAGCCGAGAAAAAAACACATGAAGCAGCCATTACAAAAAAAAATAAACTTCATAATAATTATTAAGCCTCTCTTTTTTACTATATAAAAGTATAGAAATATTTGGCGGATTTTCGTTGCTAACGCGACTTAGATTTGCAGTTTAATTTGCTCGTAAACATACTCTAAAGGAGTTGCGAAGTCAAGCCATTTTCTCGGCCTGCCCAGGAGTGATAGGGATTGGCAAAGCAACCCGCTTTCATCGCTTTCGCCATGTTCGCATGTCACCCCGGACTAAGGTCCCTGAGCGACGTCGAAGGGCCGGGGCCAGCTTACACGGCACCCATCGCTTACACAGAACCATTCGCCTTTGGCTCCAGGATGACTATGCTAAGTTAAAAATCTTTCGCGAGCCGCCCCTCGCCGCTTTGCAATAGCTCGATGAGGTAATCTTTCGCTATCTGGCAGGATTCCGGGAGCGTGTGGCCCAGCGCCAGGTTTGCCAAAATAGCCGCAGAGAGGTGGCAACCGGTGCCGTGTTTTCCTTTGCCCGGCAAACGTGGGCTAGAGAATTTGTACTGAACACCTTCCCTATCCCAAAGAATATCGACAGCGTTCTTTCCTCTAGAATGCCCGCCTTTCAAAAGCAGCGCGAAATCCTTTCCGAGTTCGATCGTCCCGCGAGAAGCCGCAAGCCCAAGCCCCAAGAATCCAAACTCATCGTGATTTGGCGTCACTAGGTCAATCTGTTTCATCACGGGCATGAACTTGTCCTGTTCTGCGGCACGCAAAAAATGGAACCCCGCCGAAGAACTCGCTATCGGATCCCAGATCATAAAGGCGTC
>JAEEGH010007103.1_pt1 | contig 27099 bp, 22 predicted proteins | sample 9134181 | NCBI WGS metagenome assembly JAEEGH01 (sample SAMN16246544, study PRJNA631951) | gut metagenome | biome: gut microbiome; feature: rumen; material: DP-attached | host: Bos | place: Iran: Karaj | collected 2018-10 | reverse complement strand
CCGTTTTTTTAACCGCCTGCCGGGAGTTATCAGTTATCTCCCTGTCATTTTCCGGCCAGCTGTGCTTTAAGCAGCCCGTTCTCGGCTCTCAGCAGCTCGATCTCGGTATCGATGTCATAGTTTTCAGACATCAGGTATCCGAGTATCTTAGTGCCTGTCATCGAATTCTTATCAAGTACGGTCGATGCGCGCATGACGTCTATGCAGGCATTCTGGTAGTAGACCGTGGGCAGCTCCTGACGCGGCATGTTGTAGCATTCGGGGATGTCCCTGATAAGGGGCGTGAGCAGCATGCGCTTTTCTAAGACGCCTGCCCCCGGTACAGGCCTGCTGCCTGACCCGTCAGTTCCGGTCGCTGCATCAGATGACGCTTTCTCATCGGTATCGCAGGCGTTCAGCCACATCTTATACGGCACCTCTCCGGCGAGAGCCACACTCCTTACCGAATCCGCCTCGGGGTCGGCTGCGAGCATATCTACCATCGTATCGATGTCCGCAGGGTCACGCTTGGGATAAGTCGGGCGCAGCTGCACTACGATGTCCGGATGATAGTTTTCGTTTTCGGCGAGCCAGTTCAACGCATGCTTAAACACATCGAGGTCGAGCGCCGTGTCGGTCGCATACTCCGCAGGCCTGATGAAAGGCACCTCAGCACCTGCCTGCCTAGCGATCTCAGCGTATTTTTCGCTGTCTGTCGATACGATCACGCGTGTGATCCGCTCACTCGCCAGGGCATGCTCCACCGACCAGGCAAGCATCGGTCGTCCCGCCACCTCGCGAATGTTTTTATCCGTCACTGATTTCGACCCGCTGCGCGCGGGTATTATTGCCAGTACTTCCATGCACATCCTCCGTCAGTCTGTTTCTATCCCGATTATTCCGGTCTCAGCTTTTCAAAGTAATCACATGCCCCCGCTATCGCGTCAAATGCGAGTTTCTGCTGTCTGATCTCGGACAGCGCATCGTTTTCTTCCTGTCTGAGGCGATTGACCTCGTCCGCGATATCGCTGACAGCGTAATTGTTGATCAGCGGATAGAGCAGCGAGCTCTCACAGGTACGACGGTATCCGGCCAGCTCACGGCGGGCGGTGTCAGGCACCGCATTCCCGGCAATGATCTCCCCGCAGAGCTGCGCGGCGCTCACTGCCGCGTCTCTTACGGCTTTCAGCTCCTCAAACGAACCCTTTATGCTCTCACGTACCTCGGCATACTCCTCATCATCCAGCAGATACGGCAGTTTTTTGAGTTCTTCTGTAAATACATAATCGCAGCCACTGCAATACTTCTCTATCGCATCGGTCAGAGTCATGACCCTGCTGCCGTGGATCAGCGCGCCGCCCTCTGTGGCATCCACCACGGTCATATCGAGTTTCTGCTCGTTGATCGTCCTGATCGCATTTTCGAACCAGCGCTGGTAGCCGAGCCAGTCACTGCGCGTGCGCACCTGCCCGCCGTCTATGCCGTCCACGAGCTCTGTCCCGATATCTCCGTTGATGCCCGCGGACTCTACTCCGCCCGCATGCGTCGAGGTCCCGGAATACGCCAGGTCCTGACCGATCAGGATTATCGTTTTCATCTGCAGCTGATAGCATACCGCAAATGCCGCGGTCGCCACGCTGCCGCCGCTCGGCACGTCGGGCTCCACATCAACCCCTGCGCCCTCGAGCAGGCGCTTTACATAATCCCTGCAATTGTAGATAAATATGCGCTCCCTCTCGCGAGATACGATCTCGGGATTAGACTCGCAGTCGAATATATGCGGCACGTCAAAGCAGCGGTCATCCTCGTAGTTCGCCATAGGCTTGATAGGCTCGACCGTGATGCCGAGATCCGGCATGATATCGTGCTGCATCAGATATTTCATCGCGGTATCGACCGCAAATATCAGCGAATGCCCCTTGGCCTTTTTAAGCTGCTCTATATTTTTATCGAGCGAAGGTCCTGCCGATACGATGATCACGGGCACCTCACGCGGCAATATCGCGGACAGTTCGCCCACCAGATTGCATCTGCCGAGGATATGCAGATTCGTGATCACATTTTTCGCGGCATCGTCCCGGAAACGCTTAAGGGTGTTTTTATTGACCAGCACACGCTCGCGGTTGGCGTTGATCTCACGCACAAAATCGGCGTACTCACCCGCAAAAACGGTGTCGTACCCCGGAGTCGCCAGGATCACGGTGCTGTCCAGACGATAGAAATCTATGCTCTTAACCAGCTCCTCGCGCAGATCTATGACACTGTCGGTCTCGGGCTCGTATACGATAAATGTCGAGCCCTCGGGCGCCTTTGCGCAGAGCTCGTTGTAATATGCGCCGTCCCCATAGCCGAACAGGCAGACTACCGCCGCGCCGCCGATATCCTGCAGCCGCGCCTCCTCGCTGAGCGACAGGTCACTCTTATCGCCTGTATCTATTGCCGCGCCGGCCCTCTCGGCTCTCTCGATCTCAGGGATCAGCCCCTCTTTAAGCGCTGCCGACAGTGCAGGCATGTCATTTTTTTGCATCGCCTCGAGCACCAGCTGCAGTGAGCCCAGCAAAGCTGCCTCGTCTATGCCGCATGCGGGATGGGTGAGCTTATAGCCCATTATCTGCTCTACGGAACGTGTCAGCACATCGTTAACATCCGCCATGCCCTGCACGGCTCTTTGATCCGCCCCGCCGTCCGCATACTGCGCCGTAAGTCTCAGTTTATTCGCCAGTAAAACCAGAGCATTCACCATGAATACCTCCGTTTAAGTCTTCTTTCCTCATTTTATCACTATTCTCCATCGTATTCAATTTTCGATTCCCATGATTTTCAATGATTAGTTCCCATGATTTTCAATTATTCACTCCCATGATTTTCAGTTTTCTTTCTATAGAGGTTAACTTTTTCCGAAACAATGTAGATTCAATTAAAATTATAAAAAGACCATAAAACGTCTTGACGTAGTTTTGATTACTATGTATAATTTTCTTACAAAGAGGGGCATGACGCTGCTCCTAACCTTATTCTCAGTTTTATCAGGAAAGAGGACACAGCTATGGCATACGAAATTATCACGGATTCCGCCAGCAACCTGACGAAGGATCTGCTGGACAGATACAACCTGCACATGATCTCCTATCACGTGACGCTCGATGGCGAGGATTACCTCTGCTACGATCCCGAGCGTGATTACGCCGAGGCAGGAAAGCATTTTTACGACCGCATGCGTGAGGGCGCCGTGGTCAGCACATCTCTGGTCAATACCGCGGCATTCATCGACTTTTTTACTCCTTTCCTCGAGGATGGCAAAGATATCATATTTGTCGGCATCTCGAGCGGTCTGTCGGGCACCGTTCAGGCAGCACGCATTGCGGCAGATGACCTGACAGAAGAATACCCGGATCGTCGGATCATCGTGATCGACTCTATGGGCGCATCGCTCGGCGAGGGCCTGATGGTCATCGGCCTCTCAGAGCGCCGCGCAGAGGGTATGAGCATCGATGAGGCCGCCGCCTGGTACGAAGAACATAAGATGAGCATGAACCATATTTTCACGGTCGATGACCTGAAATACCTGAAAAAGGGCGGCCGTATCTCCGCAGCCGCCGCTATCGTCGGCAGCATCCTCTCTATCAAGCCCGTGCTCTTAGCCAGCAACGAGGGCAAGATCGTCTCGTTCTGCAACGCGCGCGGACGCAAAAAGGCTCTCAAAGAGATTGCCGAACAGACCATCAAACGCATCGTGGCTCCCGAGGAGCAGGTGATCTCCATAGCTCACTGCGACGCTCCCGAGGACGCCGAGTATGTGGCATCGCTCGTACGCACAGCCTGTCCTGTAAAGGATGTGATCATCCGTTACTATGACATCTGCACCGGTACGCACGTAGGCCCCGGCACCGTAGCCATATTCTTTATGGGACAGGACCGCATGCTCGATCCCGCCTCCGACGCATTTATCCCTCATGCGATCAGGACGATCAAGGAGACAGGCAGCCGCATCCCGGCAGGCATCTCGGCCGGTGTGAGCGCAGGCGTCGCTCAGGCAAAGCAGCTCGGCGAGAAAATACCCGCCACGGTCAGACAGGCCAAGCAGCAGATCTCCGATAAGCTGCCCGTAGGCAGAAAGAGCGCAAACGCGGATCAATAATACAAGCAGCACCGTTTTATGGAGCGGTGCTGCTTTTTTATCCGTTATTCAACCGTTTTCGGATACAATATTGCTTTTTTAGTCGTTTTAGGGTATAATATACGCACTAACCGGTTTATATTCGGTTCTATGGCGGTTTATATATTATCCTGTGAGGTATTGCGATGACTATTGAAGAGATGAAGATCCGGAAAAAGGAATTGGGTTATTCCAATAAGATGCTCGCGGAGAAGTCCGGTGTTCCTTTAGGCACTGTACAGAAAATATTCGGCGGCAGTACGACCGCGCCGCGGCGTGCCACGATACTGGCGCTGTCACGTGTGCTCGCCTATGCTGAAGCCATGCAGGACAGAGAGGCAGGCGGTCCCTCCATAGTCATGGAGTCGTCCCCCGCATACGGTAAGGCTTTACCTGCCGGCCGGTTCCCCGATACATACGGGCATACGATAGACGAGTATATCGCTCTTCCCGAGGGTACCAGAGTTGAGCTGATCGACGGGCGGTTCTATGACATGGCGGCACCCACCACGGTGCATCAGAGTATAGCCGGAGAACTGTTGACTATTTTCAAATCATTCGTCAAAGAGAATAAAGGTTTATGTGTCCCCTTCATTGCCCCCACCGATGTCCAGCTCGACTGTGATAATAAAACCATGGTTATGCCTGATGTGCTGGTCGTATGCGACAGATCAAAGATCACAAAGGCACGCATCGTTGGCGCTCCGGATCTCGTAGTGGAGATCGTGTCCCCGAGCAATGCCGTAACAGATGTCCTGATCAAGATGCGAAAGTATCAGAATGCAGGCGTCCGGGAGTACTGGATAGTATTCCCGGACGAGAAACAGATCATGGTATATGATTTTGAGCACGGGCTCGCCACTCAGGTCTACTCCTTTGAGGACAGTGTCCCTGTCAGTATCTGGGGCGGCAAATGTATGGTCGATTTTGCGTATATATACAGTCAGGTGGAATTCATGTACTGAGCCTCAGGCTGCAGCACCCGATTAACCGGCTCAGACGGACACTCCGAGGTCTTCCAGCATTTTCCGCTGGGTTGCGGTGATGTCTGACAGTTCGTCCGCACGAGCACGGGCCAGTTCCGACATCTCCGTGTAAAAAGTTATATCCGACTTCATTTTCAGTATCAGTTTGGTATAATCTTCCCACGTATCTGCGCCAAACTCGCGGACTCCGGCCCAGTAAGCGTCGCCCTTGCGCAGCGATACCGAGGGCTTCCCGAAGCAGTAGCCTTCGAATGCCGCTCTGCCGCCGCCGCTCCTTTCGGGATTCAGCGTGATATCGGCGAGTTTTACGAATGCGCTCGCGCCTTCGAGCGGACCGGTGAATACGAACCGGTCTCTGCACTTTTCCCTGATGTCTTCAGGTACCATGTCCAATATACGCTCATTTGAGGCCAGATTCCCGACAAATACTATCTTCAGCGGCCTGCTGCCGCTGTCTTTTGCCACGGCTTCACTCACCGCTCTTATGAATTCTTCACTTATCTCATCATCGAGTCTGTGCCCTACCGCGCATGCCACGAAATCCTCTGCACTAAGCCCGAACCGGTCACGTGTATACGTAACTCCCGGATCATTGAACACATAGTTAAACCTGGTCTCGATAACGCGCTGGTACGGCATGCTCGGGCCTCTGCCGGGCGGCAGCAGTCTTGTATCGATATCGGCCGCGGCTCCGTCCGCCTGCGCCTTTGCGTCACCTTCGAGCCTGCGTCCGAGCAGCAGGTTGCTGCAACATGATACCGGCAGGGTAAATGCGCACGGCAGCGATGCCACTGTGGTAAATCCGTCGCACAGATCGGCCGCGAGCGACGATCCGCCTATATTAAATACAAACGCGGGGTTGATCGAATATACGATATCTGTCAGCTGTGCCAGGACATCAATATCCGGCATGCGCGCCCCGATCTGCAGGAATTCGAAACGCTCACCGCGGTAGTCTATGTGGTCGGCACTGTTGTATTCATCAAGGAAATTAAAGCTCACCACGCCTTCGAGTTCCGGATGCTCATAGTAGTGCATGCCTCCGTCGTTTATGATCGTGACCTGCATGCCGAACTCATGCTGCAGCGTATAGCTGTAATCGAGCACCCTGCGTGTCGGCGCGTGTCCAACCTTTAGAAACTGGCTCGTGATCATCACGACTCTGTCGGCACGGCGCTGGTCCGCAGGGATAAACGGTCTGGCCGACATATTGAGCAGGCTCTTTACAAAATCAAATATATAACGGTACAGCGTGTCGAGGCTTCCGCTCCGCAGTTTCAGCCCCGCTGTCACAAAAAAAGCGCGGTTCAGGTTCCAGTATATCTGCCAGCATTTCTCCAGGCTCATATCCTCGCGGAACGCGATCCTGTACAGGATATCGGCGTAATCGCATTTGAGCCCGATGTCGTAATCTCCGCCGATGATCGTGCTGCAGTCTTTCATTATCAGCCCGATATCCCCGGCCGAAACTTTTTCGATCAGCTGCGGGTCAGAGAGTATTTTCTTAGCGATGCTGCGCATCATATTGACTTTTTCCGTATCTGTCACTCCTTTGTCCCCCATCGCCGTTTTCCCGCCGGGCTGCACTTTTTGCTTCAACAGTCTCTCGATCTCATCCGTACGCGGGAATGCGAGTTTTTTCTCATCCCAGCGGTCCAGATCCGTGAGGCTCCCGAACAGCTCCAGTGTCTCGGTTTTATCGGTCCTGTTCAGTCCCGTGGCCGGAGTCAGAGTGATCTCGCCGAAATATACCTTTCCGTTTTCCTGATACAGATCTACGCGCGCGACCGGGAAAGGCTCCGAAAGCACTGCGGCGATCTGTTTCATCCGTTCGAACAGCTCAGGCTTTGCCAGTCCTCCGCCCATCGAGTTGTCATCCTTTACGAAGGGGCAGAAATGCCAGTCCGTATCATAGTAATCCTGGTGTTTGATCTGATGACCCGACACATCCTTATCGGCGCGGTCAGCGATCACCTTTACATATCGGGGCACTCCTCCGAAACAGAAAAACTTATAGTCTGTGCAGTTGTCCCCGAGGAGTTCCTCGGCATATATATAAGGCTTTATATATCTGTAATGGTATTCGAGGCCGACCATCGAAAAGTCCAGCCCCAGCACGCGGTCGAGCTTCGCGAATTCTTTTTTTGCGTCGTAATCGGTCTTATCCGTGCAGATCGAGTAGAACAAAGGACCCGAACCGTGATTGCACTTCAGGATGAATCTGTCGGGCAGCGCGTCAATATCTATTTGTGATGAGTTCTCATACACGCCGTATATTTCGGGCAGTGCATCCTCAAACCCGCATTTCCTCACGTAATCGCGTACTGCGAGCTTGTCCGCAAAGGGAGCAACATTTTCACCATACCTGTTTACCATCAGCCACTGCAGCTTTTCATTGAGGTCTTTGGGCGAGTCAAGGTTCGGCTCTTTTCCGAACACAGCCTTATAGAGCAGGATATGTGCCTCTTTTGCAGGCATCCTGCCCAGCGCCTCCATATCAAATCCTGATCCAGCCATATTTATCCTCCCCAGACCTCATATAAACATCACCATATAGTGCGGCAAAGTAAGCTTTCCGCCGATCAGACCGACATTTCCCGTCACAAATTTATAAGCTGTCGGAGGGGCATAGTCTTTTATGAACCTGTTGAGCGAAATCGTAGCCTTATTTCCGGCTTTTACCTCGACAGGAATAACTGCCCCTTCCTTTTCTATCAGGAATTCCAGTTCATGATCGTCGTCGGGCTTGTAGTAAAACAGTTTATATCCCCTTTTTACAAGACCGTCAGCTATTACATTCTCGTATATTCCGCCCTTCGCATTTCCTTTGATCGTTCCGTCAAGGATAGCTCTGCGGGTTTCAAAACCATACAGGGCACACAGCAGTCCTGTATCGTTTATATAGAGCTTAAACTGCGACTCTTCCGCGTTAGCCATGAGCGGTATATATGCCTCATGTACATTGTAGCACGGATTAACGATCGTCGAATCGATAAGCCACTGCACGCTTCCCCCGTATTTCTTGGAGGTCTTTCCTTTCTCAACCGTTGAATACTGGAATTTCTTCAGTTCCTTCGCAAGCTGCTTAGGTATCGCGTCATAGCATGCCCTGACCTTCTGCTTTTCGGCACCTTTGGCATGCTTCGAAATATCAAACCTGTAGTTCTCAAGTATCTGTTCCTGAATATGGCTTACTTCATTGAAGTCATGGTTTTCCACATACCTTGAAACAACTTCAGGCATACCTCCCACAACAATGTATTCCCTGAAGAGTTCTTCGAACTTGTCGTTTATTAATGTATCCACCTTAGTGCCGGTATTCATATTATCCCGTAATCCCAGATAGCTTTCGGGAGCATACCCCTCCGCCCACAGGAATTCCTCAAAATCCAGAGAATGCAAGGTTAGGAATGACTCATATCCCGTCGGCACGGATTCCGGCTCTTCGGCATCCGGATCACCGTTTTCCGCATATGTAAGTCCGAGCAGGCTCCCCGATGTGATCACATCGTATTTTCCGTATTCGGACAGAAATTTGACCGCAGTTCTTGCATTTCCGCAGTTTTGTATCTCATCCAGAAAGATCAGCGTCTTCCCCGGTATCAGTCTGATATCCGGCATAACCGCCGTCATTCTTTTGAATATGGTTTCCGGAGTCAGATCCCCGTCAAAGACAGCCTTTAAATGCTTTTGACTTATGAAATTGATCTCGATAAAAGATTCATATTCATTGTTGCCAAATTCACGCACAAGATATGTTTTCCCAACCTGACGAGCGCCTTCAACCATCAGGCATTTTTTATGGTCACTGTTCTTCCATTCGACCAGTTTTTCATAAGCCTTTCTCTTCAGCATCAGAAAACCTCCTCTCAAGCCCTAATATACAGCGTTTTCCGCCTTCCGTCAATACGAAAAGGAATAAAATCGGAGGTTAGTTTTATCAAATAGGGAATAAAATCGGAGGTTGGTTTTATCAAAAAAGGAATAAAATCGGAACATGAAAACAGGCGGGGCCTTGCGGCTCCGCCTGTAATATTGCGTAACTATGTCGTCTGAGTAAGACGTTAAGCAGCTTTAGACAAATTATCTGAGCAGGGAAAGAACGCCCTGTGTCGACTGGTTTGCCTGAGCGAGCATCGACTGGCCGGCCTGCTGAAGGATGCTGTCCTTCGAGTAGGTAACCATCTGCTTCGCCATGTTAACGTCACGGATACGAGACTCAGATGCCTGTAAGTTCTCAGCTGTGTTATCAGCGTTCGAAATGGTGTGCTCAAGTCTGTTCTGGATAGCACCGAGATAAGATCTTGAATTCGATACGTTGGTCATAGCAAGATCGATATCCGAAACTGCTGCCGAGAATGCCTTGTAGGTATCCTCCTTAAAGGTATCTTCTGCAAGCTGCTCTTTAATCTTGCTAAGGGTACCGCTATCGCTTGAAAGATCAACTGCAACATCGGTATCTGTAGGCTCGGGAACGGTAATAGCCTTAACATCAAGGGAACCCATTCTGAACTCGATCGACTGAGCCGAGTTGGCGCCTACCTGAAGGTGTGCATAGGTGTCGTCTTCCAGAGCTGCAAGAGAAGTCTGAGCATCGGGAGCGGTGTAACTAGCATAGTCAAGTGAACCAAGATCTTCAACGATGCCGCTGATCTGATCCTCAGATGCGAACAGCTTCATGGTGTTGAATTCTGTGGTGCAGCCGATACGGCTGATTTCCTTAGCCAGCTGTGACATTTCCTGATAGATAGACTTACGGTCTGCAGTAACGTTGGTGTCGTTAGCGCCCTGTACTGCCAGCTCTCTCATACGCTGCAGAATGCTGTGAACTTCGTTCAGCGCACCTTCTGCTGTCTGGATAAGGGAGATACCGTCCTGAGCGTTTGTAGAACCCTGCTCCAAGCCACGGATCTGTCCGCGCATCTTCTCGGAAATCGAAAGACCAGCTGCATCATCGCCTGCGCGATTGATTCTGTAACCGGATGATAACTTCTCGGTTGACTTGCTTAAGCTTGAATTGGTAATACCTAACTGTCTGTTGGTATTAGCTGCTGACATGTTGTGCTGTACTATCATAATTTTTCCTCCTTGAATGTGTTTTCCTGCGGCTTCCTTGCCACCGGAAGTGATAAAGTTAAATAGTGTCTTGATCTACCGCTCCGGTCCGTACTCCATCGCTTCGATCGGTGCCGGGGTAACCCTCCGGCAAGCTTGTTACTAAGTGTGGTTTGCTTTACCTGTAATATATATCGGAGGGGTTAGCTGATTACTTAACCCCTCCGCCAAAACTTTTTTAATATTTTTTTTGAAACCTTATTTCTGTCTGTTAAAGAAATAGGAATCTCCGTCCTGATGTTTGCCCGACATGTTCTTATAATAAGCGGCCGCGGTCTTCGATCCGACCTTGAATTCCTTGATTTTCTGCCTGCCGTGCGAAAGCCTGATCGTGAGCTTTGCCTTATTGCGCTCCTCCGCGCTGGTGAGCTCCGCCGAAATCTCTGTCTGGCGGCGTACCAGCTCCTGCGCGGTCTTTACCTGATCGGCATACGCCTCGGTATTGTTCTTCAGTTCCGCTCCTACACGACTATAGAGATCCAGGAATCCGTCATCGAGGCTCTTGAGTTCTTCGAGCAGTCCGTCCTTATCATCTATAATGGTGTCAAACGCTTCGGTCTCGAACTCATCCGCCTCTAGTAGCGCCGCCTGCTCTTCGGTCTTGGCCAACAGCGACTTTAGTATCTCTTCCTTTTTACGGAGAGTATCTATAAGGATATTAATATATGTATTTGTATTCTCTGTCATAGTCTCTCCTTTTCCTAAAATAAGGTCAGACCCCTCAAGGTCTGACCCGTAGTCTTCATTATACTTCTTACTCAGCCATCGCCAGCTTCTGAGGTGTCCTCACATACTGGATCTTTGGGCCCGCTGCGTTCTGCACCCTGTTCAGTCTCATGACTTCCTTCCAGGTATCTCTCATCTCGCGGATGTACTTGATCGCTTCGGTAAGTACCTCTGCATCCTTATGGATGTTCGCTTCGATCAGTCTACGGTAAATATAATCATAAACCAATTCAAAATCCTTCGCAACAGGATACTTAAAATCAAGAGTGGCTCTGAATTCGGTAATAATTTTTTCTGCCTTAATGATATTAGTGTTTGCCTTCTGGATATCGTTGTTCTCAATCGCTCCGAGTGCGATGTTGCAGAACTTGATCGCTCCGTCATAGAGCATCAGGGTAAGTTCTGCGGGAGATGCTGTCTGGATCGAATTGTTCTTGTACGCTAATGTCATATTCTGAGTCATAAAGGATACCCCCTGCTTTTTATATATGTTATATCGGTCTGATTCCAGTTTTCTTAATAGTAGTATTTGTTAATTTTTTATGTCATAGATTATGACATTCCGAGCAATCCCGCGAGCTGATTCTGCTTGCTCTGAAGATCTGCGAGCGAGCTCTCCATCGAAGAGAACTGCTTATAATAACGGTCCTCGAGTGCGGTAAGCTTGTCCTCCCAGCTATCAATTTGTTTTTGATAACTATCAATCTGCGACTGAATCTGCTTGTCATTATAAAGAGTAAGCGCGCTGCTGATTGAAGACGCCGACATCTGTTTTGTCAGAGAATCATAAAAGCTTGAGAACAGCTGGCTGAGTGCCTTACCCGTTGTCTCGGGATCCTGCTCGATCGCCTTCTTGAGTGCATCGTCCTTGTCAGCATATTCTCCGTCTTCGGAATTACCGTTGATGTGAAGAAGGCCGTGCTCTGTGTACGCGCCGGTCACAATGCCGAAGCTTGCGAGCGAATAGCTCTTTCCGTCTACCTCAACAGTACCCTGCATACTCGATCTGAAGATGGACATAAGGGAGTTGAGGGTGGTATCGTTCCTGAGGAGCGCTCCCTTGATTTTGTCCTCCCACAGCTCTACCTGCTTATCGCTCATCGCTTCCTTCTCTTCGTCGGTAAGCATAGCGTATTTGCGGGCCGATGCTGCATTATAACTCTTGTACATTTCCTCCATGAGTTCATTGTATGACTTAACAAACTCTTTTACCTTATCATAGATGCCGTCGGTATCCGAGGAAACGTTCAGCATGATCCTCTCGCCTTCCGAGGTGGTTCCCTTCAGCTCGATCGTCATGCCGTTGGCCGTGATCGTATTGGTCGAAGAAGTGATTGATGCACCGTTCAGTACAAGATTCGCATCCTTTGCAGCCACAACTGCCATAGTGGTCGAATCTGCCGCGGTCTGTCCGCCTGTAGCGAGTGCGTCGTCGATATCGCCGAGTCCGAGTGCAGCAAGACCTGTTTCACCGCTCTGTGTCGACACAAAAGTGAACTTGTTCGCTACGCCGCTGTTCTTTGCACTGATATAGAAACGTCCGGTCGCCTGATCGAAGTTAGCATTGAGTCCGGCTGTCTGAAGCTTTGAATTGAGCTCTCTGATCGTCATCTCATCGCTGATCTCGATATTAGTCTCTGTGTAGGGTTCTTCGCCCTCTGCAACGTCGCTCTTATTTACTCTTACGGTAATGGTCTGTCCTGCTACCATTCCTGCTTCGGTAAGCTTCGAACTCGCTGTAAGTCCCTTGCTGCTTATATCGGAACCGGTTACGAACTGCGCCGAAGCCAGCTGGCTTACGGTCAGCTCATATGCTCCCGTCGAAGCCGTGGATGCTGTGGCTGTCGCCTTCTCACTGTTGGAGGAAGCAGCCGACTTCGCAAGATAAGTTCCTTCGAGCTTTAATGAAGCAAGCTTCTCTGTATAGAGGGCATAGATCTTTGTATTGAGATCTTCCCACTTTTCTTTTTTCCAGGAGAGCTTCTCCTGATTCTGCTCCAGCGTAGTCTTCTTCATAGACTGTGCTGACATCAGTTCTTTTATGATGGCATCGGTATCAAGTCCCGATATCATTCCGCTCATTCTGATAGGCATCTTATCTTACCTCCGTTCTATGTTCCAAAACTGTGACCGGTTTCCGTTTTTGGCATCATTTAATAGACCCGCCGCTGTTTTCCTGCGCCGGAAATAATGCTTTCGCACGTAGACTTTGAAAAATTATCTTCTCTCGTCTACCATGATACCTGCGAGTTCCCACATCTTGCTGATCATCTCAAGCGTCTCCTCCGAAGGGATCTCCTTGATGACCTCGCTGGTCTCAGCGTCCATGATCTTTACCGCGATGCTGTGGGTCTCCTCATGATACGAAAACTGTGCATTGGTATGGCCGAAGTGTGCCTTTCTGTTCGCAGCACTGATAGCCTTCTGGATCTCTTCCTTAGAGGGCTGAGACTGCTGCTGTGACTTGCCCTGCTCCGTTGCGGGTGCAGGTGCGGGCGCAGGCGCGCTGACGGGGGCTGATACTTCCACTGCGGGAGCGGAATGTACTTCAGCTACCGGCTTGCTCTGCGGCTGAAAGCTTACGTTGTTTAAAGGATCCATTCCCATAAGTAACCTCCTTGTTATGTTAAAGTGTCACCGGCTGTCCTTAGCCGGCACTATGCCTCTGCTATCATTATCGGCATACCCATTAAAAAAATTAACCGCAAAATCACATTTTTTATGATTTTACGGTTAAAAATTTTTAGAATTTGAACAATTCCTTGATAGCCTCGGGTGACTGCTCCTGCTCTACGGCCTTTTTATTCTCCTCTTCGATCTGGAGGAATATCTCCTTACGGAAGATCGGAACGTTCTTCGGAGCGTTGATACCGATCTTCACCTGATCGCCGCGGATCTCGAGGATACTGATCTCGATGTCGTTGCCGATCATGATGGCTTCGTTTGATTTACGCGATAATGCAAGCATCAGGTGCCCTCCTTTCCGGCACGTGCGGCCTCGAGGATGTCATAGATCTTATATTTGATCTCGTAATCGGGGTTCTCAGCCACTACCTGGATACCCTTCATGCTCTCGGTATTGATGATGATGGGAGCTTTCATGTTGGTAGTCATGGCCTTCAGGTCGCTCGGTACGGTGAGTGTCACGAGCACGCTGATATTGTTCTCGTTCCAGTCTCCGAGTACATCAAGCACACCATCCTCCACGATCGGATCGTAATCGGGCTTTACGATGGTGGGCATCATAACGGGCAGAGCCAGAGTCTCGTCATCCACGCACTGCAGCCACTTGATCGAGGTGCTCTCGCCGGTCTCCGAATCGTACAGCAGCGCATAGCGCGTGAACTCTTCAAAGCCGAACAGGCCCTTGTCAAAGGTGATCACTTTCGCGTCATCAAGCTCGATTTCTCCGAAATATCTTGTTTTAATTTTCATACCTTCCCTCCGCATTAAGTATTATGGTTATTCTGGTATTACTTAAGAAAATGATACAACACACTCTTACAGGAAATCAAGCAGAGTGTTTTTCACTACTTTGGCTGCCGCCGAAAGTGATGCATTGTAGATGGTGTTCATCGCGTTGTAATTTACAACTGTATCTACTATGTCCGCATCCTCGTTCTGTGAGAGCAGATCAGTGAACTCCGTCTGCTGTGTCGAGAGACGGTTCTCGGTGAGCTCGAGGCGGTTGTGACGGGTTCCGATATCAGCCACAGCCACATTCACGCGGTCCTCTTCGATCTCCATGCTTGTCAGGCCTCTTGAATAAGCCGCGCGCATGATATTGTCCTTCAGATCCTTCTCGGTCTTCAGTACATCGAGTATCTCGTTCAGCTTCGTAACCTGCTCCTCAGTAAGTGTATCTGCCTGAAGCTTTTTCTGTATATCTTCGATCTTGGCCTGAACTGCCTGAACATCGCTTACAGCCTTGATGATGTCGTCAACCGTACGTCCGAGCGCATGCGCGAACGCATCCCTGCCCTGAACATTGATCGTGAGCTTCTGGTTAAAGGTAACTTCGTAGGAAATAGGCTGGTCCTGAACCTCGTAATGGATCGACTTCTCTTCGCGCTCGTCCTCGTCCTCAATGCTCATATCTCTGGTCATGCACTCGAAATAGTGCTCGGGACGGAGCTCGTTCTTTAAGAAATCCTGCTTCTGGTAGGTAAGCTCGAAATCAGAATCACGCCACATTTCATAATACTTGCTGCCTAAAATGATCTCGCCGGTGTCCTCGATGTAATTGATCTCATCCTCGGCCGGATTGTAAGCCGAAGGATCGGTCGAAGGCAGAACGTTCATATCCGCGTCGGTCAGCTCATCGGTATACTGAAGATTGCCGTCCGAATCGTATACATACTCACCGTTCGCATCCTTCTCGGGGATCTTCAACGAAAGTCCGCCGCCCTGCTCCACGGTATAGAGATTATCATACGCAAGTCTGAGACGGTAAACGGTAATCTCGCTGGGTCTGGTCTGGGTATCAAATGATTCAACATCGTCCATGTCCAGTTCCTGGGTATCGCAGGTATCGATGATCCTTCTGGTAACCTCGATATCTTCCTTCTTGATCGTCTCGGTGATCGTGTAATTGATGTCGTGCGATTCCTCGCCAAATACGAGGCTGGTGTTGGTTTTGTAGCCTGTGAACAGATATCTGCCTGCGTAGTTCGCGTTGCCTTCCTGATAAATCTGTGTCTTGAGCTCCTTTAAATTGATCGCGATGCTGTTGCGGTCATCCTCGTTAAAGGTATCGTTCGCACCCTGAACACAGTAGGTGTGGATCTTCGTGATGATCTCGCTCGTGGTCTTCAGCGCGCTCTCGGTGGTCTCCATCCAAGACATCGCGTCGGGAATGTTCTTCTCGTAGTACTGGTTGAGTTCGGACAGGTTGGTGCGCAGCTTTAAAGCACGCACGGCAACGATCGGGTCGTCCGAAGGACGCTGTATCGCGAGACCGGTCGAGTACTGCTCCTCAAGAGAGGAAAGCGAGTTCTTGTTGCTGTTTATGTTGTACAGCATATTGTTGGTCATCATTTTATTGGTAATTCGCATGTGCGGCTCCTTTCGCTGGTGCTCCCATCCGATAAAAAAACGGGTAAACCATCCGGATCTGAGGCGTCTTCCCTTGTTATGCGCCCATGTAGTTGATCAGTCTGTCATAGCACTGATCCATCGTCGAAATGATCTTCGCCGACAGATTGTATGCGTTCTGGTATCTCACCAGGTTCATGCTCTCTTCGTCGATATCCACGCCGGAAACCGAAAGTCTCTGGTTGTCTACCGTGGCCAGGATATCTTCCTGGTTCTGCATGAAGTTCTTTGCTTTCGCTGAGTCGATACCGAGCTCGGCGATCAGCGACTGCATGAAGCCCGAAGGCGTGCCCTGTTTGAACATCTTCGTATCGGACTTCAGGGCGATCAGCTTCATAACGATGTCATTCTGCGATTCGCCGTCGATAATGTCGGTCGCGGTAACAAGCTTCGTGGGATCGTGGTAGATTTCGTCGGTCACGCACAGACCCGAAGCGGTAACGAAATAATAACTGCCGTAATTCACTTCCTGATCTTCGACCGCGTACAGACCGGTCTTACTGCTGATGATGATGCCGTTCGATTCATCCTCTTCGGACTGTTCGAACACGTAATTCTCGCCGGACACCTTGTCGCGGCTGTTGAAATAATCAAGTCCCGCGCGGTTGTTTAAGTCCACGCCCTGCTTGTGGATATCGTTGAAAGCCTTCGTATATACACGAGCGAATTCGTTCAGCTGCTGCATGTAATATGCAATGCCCTTGTAATCAATGCTCTGGCCGATATTGACCTCGATCTCGTCCACGTCCTTCTTGAGACCTTCCTCAAGAGAGAACTCGTAAACGTACTTGCCGTCCTCGTCGACGCTTACCTGGAAGCCGGTGTATTTATATTCCCTGTTGCCGACCTGAATGGTACCTGTCGGCGCGATGTGGAGCTGTTCGGTCTTGTTCACGCTCGTATCGGTAACGGTAATGGTCTCGTCGCCGTAGCTGGCTGTGGTCTTGCCGTTGAAGTACTGCTGGTTGTTGCCGTCGCGCATCTCGTAGAGAGCCTGAAGGCGTCCGCCGTTAACTAACGGGTTGTATGTCTGGTTGCTGTCCCAGACGATGTCGTAGAGTCCGTCGATATCTGCCTGATAATGCTTCTCAGGTCTCGGAACAACTGTCATCGTGTGGAAATCGTATGTGTCAACGAGAGTTGCCTCGCCGATCTTTATCGTATAGCTCGTGATGCCGGTAGCACCGGAACCGAGTTTCTGCTCAACTACGGAAATATCAACGATGTTCGAAAGCTCGTCCACCAGGAGATTTCTGCGGTCGCGAAGATCGTTAGCGGCTTCGCCCGTGGTCTCCAGTGTATTGATCTGCTTGTTCAGGCCCGCGATCTGCTTCGCGTAGGAATTGACCGAGTCAACCATCGTGCGGATCTCGAAGTTTACATTGTCCTGAAGCTGCTCGAGGCTGGTCTGGATCGAATTGATGTACTCGCAGAAGCTCTGCGCGTAGCTGTTCATCTGTGTGCGGACGGTGAGGTTCGCGGGATCCTTCGAAAGTTCCTGGAGCGCGTCGCTCATCTTGTTGAAGGTTGTATTGAAGCCCTCGAGCTGGATCTCGTTGAAATAATTCTCGATGGACTGCATGTAATAATCCTGGGCGGTATAATAACCTGTCAGCGCGTTATTGCTGCGGAACTTCTCGTCGTAATACACATCGCGCTGCTGCTCGATGGCCGTGATCGCAACACCGGTACCGATCATACCGTAGGTATTGTTCGCGCGTAGCGGCGTATCGGCCTGCTGCTTAACTACCTGACGGGTATAGCCGTCGGTCTCGGTATTTGCCACGTTGTGCGCCGTGGTATTGAGTCCGATGTTCGCACCGAAAAGTCCGGTCGAGCCGATGGTCAGTCCGAAAAAGGTATTAGGCATCGGTTATTACCTCCTAACTAAAGTTGCAGTCACTGTTAATGTCCGAGTCTTTCGATAACATGCTCGAGCATGTCGTCGATAACGTTGATGTATCTCGCCGAAGCATTGTACGCGTGCTGGAACTTGATCAGATAGGTGAGCTCATCGTCGGAGGAAACGCCGGTCACGTCCAGACGCTGGTCCTGAACGGAATTGACCATGACTTCCTGGTTCGACGAAAGGGTGTGGTACTCATCGCCCTTGGTCGCGAGCTCGCCAATGAACTGCGTGTAATATGCTTCGAAGTTGTTGTAGGTTAATGTGTTGGGTGAAAGTGTGGCAAAAGGTGTCTGCCAGTCTGTGAGCAGTCCCTCTATCATCGAGATGTCGTAGTCTCCGGTTCCGTTGTTGTTGATGATCGGAAGCTTTGACTTGTTCGCGATGATCTCGGGGTTGATCTCTATCTCGCCGAGAGTGTAGAGCGTGTAGTTGTCGTTCGGATCCTCCCAGTTGTAGATCCTCGCGTTCTCGAGTACGGTTCCGTCGGCAAGAGTGATGTCCTGCGCGTCCATGTATCTCGGAGTGGTCTTTCTCGAGAAAAGCTCGATACCGGGAGTCGCGTTCTCGTCAACGCCGACCGGAGCGTTCTCCTCATCGAATACGCGGATCACGGTGTCCTCTTCGAAAGTGTACTCGGTGCCGTCGTTGCGTGTAACGGTGGTGCCGGCTGCGATCGTAACTTCCTTGTCGGGGCAGAGTCTGTCGTTGATCGTGGTAACGATGCCGTGGATCAGCTGGTCGAACTGTGCCTGCGTCCTCATGACGATCGAGGAATCTACGTAGAGGTTGTATTCCCCGGTAGCTATCTCGTAATTGTCCAGAGCCAGCTTCCATGCTTCTTCATCAAGCTCGCCGGACTCTTCGTCGATGTAATCGTTAATGTCGGGCTCAATCGGGATGTCGGTGTATTTGCCTACGTGGGTGCCTCTCGCCTGGATCGAACCCTTCAGGCTTCCGATATCCGAACCTGCGGACATGTTCGGAACCTGTGACCAGTCAAATACTTCCGCATCGCCTAAGTGAGGCCATACCGCAAGAAGTATGTCGGCCGACTCGTCCAGAGGGGTATTGATATTGTGAACTTCGTTGTACTGCGCCATCGTGATGTATCCCATCGGTGCGCAGAAATCTTCGGAGACGAACGAAACGCCTTCGATCATGACGTTCACCTTGCCGTTCTCCTGCTCCTTGTAATCGATCTTTACCAGCTGCCCGAGCTCGTCGAGAAGGAGGTTTCTGCGGTCGCGGTAATCGTTCGCGTTCTCCTGGTCGCTCGCCTCGTAGAATGTGATCTTCGCGTTCAGGTCGTAGATCTCAGCGCCGATCTCATTGATGCGGTCGATCTTGGTCCTGATCTTTGTATTAAGGTCAAGCTGGAAGTTTTTCAGCTGTGTGTAGATCTTGTCCGAGCGCTCCACAAGGGTAAGTCCGGTCTCAACGAGAGTCGCCTGCGCCACTCTGCTGTCGGGCTCCTTTGCCAGCTCCTGAAGAGATACCCAGAAGTTGGAGAGGTCATCCTGGAACTTAACTCCGGTCAGCTCGCCGAACAGGTTCTCGATCTCCTGCTCCGCATCGTACTGTGCCTCGTAGTAGCCCTGACGTCCGTATTCCCTGCGGTATGTTTTATCCAAAAAAACATCGCGCACCTGCCTAACCTCTTGTGCATTAACACCGAGACCGATCTGAAGCTTCTCAACAGCGTTCTGACCGATGTTGTTGTAGATATGGTCTCCCAGCACCGTCTGCTGGCGAACATATCCGTCGGTGTCCACATTGGCTAAATTGTGCGCGACTACATTTAATCCTGTTTGTCCTATTCTTAAGCCGGATGTTCCGACAGATAAACTGCTAAACAGCGACATAATTCTACCTCCTGACAAAGGAAAAAGGGTAGGTTAAGTCTACTGCTTGGCGTCGAACATCCTTGTTCCCGTGCCCTGCATAGCTTCCTCACCTGCATTGCGCGTGTAATTGTTCCCCGGCGGGCTCATCCTTGAGCTCTGAATGAGATTCAGTTCGAATTCTATCATTTCGAGGGACTGCTCTATGAGCAACTTGTTTCGGTCATTTATCGTGACCAGAGTTTTTAAAGTAGAGCTCAGCTCGTCATGTATCTCGGCGAGTCTCTTCTGCTGATCAGGCTGCTTCGCCATGATCTTAATGAGGTTTTTCATACCGAGAGTCCCGGGATCCCTGTTCAGGACTATCCCGATATTTTTAATGACCTCCTCCCTTTTACGTTCGAGGGAATTAATGCGCTCAACGGTGAGCTGCTCCCTGTCCGTGATTTCCTGAAGGGCTGTGAGGTCATTTTTAATGATAATCCGGGTCTTCTCCGAGACTATCGGTATAAGCTCCTTGTATATGTCATTTTCTTTTGACATGACATCGACTAATTCATCAATTAAACCGGCCATAGTTAATTAACTCCGAATCCGATCCATCCGACCGTCAAATGTCGAAGGAATCAAGAAGCTTGTCAGCAAGATCATTGTCGCTTACCGACCAGGTGCCGTTCTCCATGGCTGCCTTGATCTGAGCGATACGATCCTCACGAACCTCGGGTGCCGCAGCAACAGCCGCCTTCGCAACCTGAAGGGCCTTGCCTGCCTGAGACAACTCAAGAGTGTCGGCAAAGCTGAGGGCGTTGCTATTCGCTGATTTCTTGGTTCTGTTAGCAGAATAAATCTGACTAACCTGATTCATAGCATCTATACGCATACTTGCCTCCTATTCCGTAACATCCGTGTCACAGGTTTTTTAAAACACCGATCTTACTAGTGTGCTGTTTTTTCTTCCTCTGTCCTGTATATCGGATGCGGGTTAAAAATACTTAACCCTTTTCGTGAATATTTTTTAAAAAAATTTTTCTATTCTAAAGCTTGGTTCCCTTTGAAGCCCTCGGTTTCATGCGCAGCTTCTTCACGGGAAGTGTTTTATTATTAGGAAGAACAAGGTCCAGATCCGTCGAAGCCGCGGCCGCAGCAAATACGACGTGGTCGGTCTTGTCCATCGAGATACCCTTTACGCCCCTGCCGGTCTTTTTAAGCTCCGGTACTTCAGAGAGCGGGAATGCGAGTCCGTATCCGTTCCTGGTCACGATGATCACGCGGCGGTCGCCAGAGAGCACATCCGCTGCGGAGAGCATATTGATAGCAACAACTTCATCCTTGGGCTCAAGCTTCGTAGCCGCCATCATGAGTCTTACGGTATCGAATTCAACGCCCGAGGTTAGCTTGATATAGCCTGCCTTGGTCACGAACATCAGCATGGAGTCGAACATGCTCTCAAACGAGCAGTAGAAAATGGCCTCCTGCTGGTCGATCTTGCAGAGGTTGTGGATCAGTACGCCCTTTTCCTTGACTCTGCAGCGCGGCAGCTTCTCCGCCTTTACGCGCAGCATATTGCCCTCGGCGGTGAAGACGCAGAGCACATCGTTGTTCTTCATCCTTACTATATGAGGGAATTCCGCGAGCGTATCGGCCTGGGTCTTCGCATACGTAGCCTCGTCGATGGTCTTCGTGTATCCGAACTTATCTATAAGAACGTAAATATCTTCGATCTTGACTTCCTCGACATAGCTCCTGGTCTCGAGCTCCGCGATCTCGGTGCGTCTCGGACGCGTAAACTTCTCCGCGTATTCCTTAAGTCTTCCTTTTATAACGGCGTGAAGCGCGGACTTCTTCGCGAGGATGTTCTCGTATTTCGCGATATTCGCGAGCAATGTCTTCTTCTCGTCCTGGAGTTTTAATATCTCAAGTCCGATGAGTCTGTACAGAGGCATCGAAAGGATGGCGTCCGCCTGATTCTCGGTGAAATTGAGCATCATGGCCTGGATCCTCGAAGCTTCGGTCTTAAACTTTATATCGGTAACATCGCCGTGGATCAGGCACTCCTTTGCCTGCTTAACCGATGTCGAACCTCTGAGTACTTCTATAATAAGATCGATGACGTCGGTCGCACGCAGCAGACCTTCAACGATCTCGAGTCTCGCCTTTGCCTTCTCAAGCAGATGCTGGTGCTCGCGTGTATAAAGGATCTCCTGGAACTCGATAAACTCCCTGAGCATCGATTTGAGGCCGAATACGATCGGCTGCTTCTCTTTTACGGCAAGGAGATTTACCGAATAGGTATCCTCCAGTCCGGACTTCTTAAAGAGTCCGTTCAGCAGGTTCGCGGCGTCGCGGTCCTTTTTGACCTCGACCACGATCCTGATGCCCTCCTTCGAGGACTCGTCCCTTACATCGTATATCTCTTCAAATACCTTGTCCCTCATGAGGCCCACCAGGCCCTCTACGAGCTTCGTCTTTGTGCCCGAAGCGGTGAAAGGTATCTCTGTGATAACAATATTCGTGCGGCCGTACTCGCCTTTTTCGATCACGGTCTTTGCCCTGATCCTTATCCTGCCTTCTCCGGTCTCGTAAATGTCTTTGAGCGCGGAACCGTTTACTATCACGCCGCCGGTCGGAAAATCGGGGCCGGGCATGATCCCAAGCAGCTCATCCACGGAGATTGCGGGATTATCCAGATACGCGATGCAGGCGTTGATCACCTCTCCCGCGTTGTGCGGAGGGATATTTGTCGCCATGCCGACCGCGATACCGGTCGTTCCGTTGATCAGAAGGTTCGGTATCATCGCGGGGAGTACAGTGGGCTCCTTTTCGCTCTCGTCGAAATTGGGGATGAAGTCCACGAGATCCTTGTCAAGGTTCTCGAGCAGCGTCATGCCGCCCTCCGAAAGTCTCGCTTCGGTATAACGCATCGCAGCCGAAGGATCGCCGTCGATCGAACCGAAATTGCCGTGGCCGTCAACGAGCGGTATCGAGAGGGTATAGTCCTCCGACATATGCACGAGAGCGTCGTAGATCGAGCTGTCGCCGTGAGGATGGTACTTACCCATCGTATCGCCGACGATACGCGCCGACTTGCGGTGCGGCTTCTTCGGGTCGAGGCCGAGCTCGTTCATCGCGTAGAGGATACGCCTCTGTACGGGCTTTAAGCCGTCGCGTACGTCGGGCAGGGCTCGCGCGATGATAACGCTGATCGCGTAGTCGCGGTAGGAATTCTTCATTTCCTCCGAAAAATCAAGCTGCTGTAACTGTTCCATGATAAAAATCTACCTTCTTAAGTAATGTCCAGATTCGCGTGCTGTGCTTCCGCCATGATAAATTCGCGGCGGGGCGGCACGTTCGCGCCCATGAGAAGCGAGGTGACCTCATCGGCCTCTACCGCGTCGCTGATGCTTACCTGCGCGAGTACGCGCTGGTCGGGATCGAGCGTGGTCTCCCAGAGCTGTGTCGCATCCATTTCGCCGAGACCTTTGTAGCGCTGCAGCGAAAGGATCTTGCGGCCGGTCTTGCGGAATTCTTCAAGTGCGGCGTCGTTAAAGAGATACTCGCTGACCTTTGATTTTTTGCCGCGCGCGGTGCCGGTCTCGTACTCGACCCTGTAAAGCGGCGGAAGTCCGCGGTAAACCTTGCCCTCGTAGATCAGCTCGGGCATGTATCTGTAGAAGAATGTGAGGAGCAGCGTGCTGATGTGCGCGCCGTCCACGTCGGCATCGGTAAGGATAATGATCTTGTCGTAGCGGAGCTTGGAAATATCGAATTCCTCGGCTATTCCGCAGCCGAATGCCTGTATCATCGAACGTATCTCATTGTTCTGGAGAATTTTGTCGAGAGGAGTCTTCTCAACGTTAAGTATCTTTCCCCTCAAAGGAAGGACCGCCTGGGTCCTGCGGTTTCTCGCGGTCTTAACCGTGCCGCCCGCGGAATCACCCTCGACGATGTAGACCTCGCACTCCTCGGGGTGCTTTGACGAGCACGCCGCGAGCTTTGACTTGGTCTCATAGGTATCGCTGAGCGACTTCAGTACCGCGTTCCTCGCCTTATCGCCTGCCTTGCGGGCGTTGTAAGACTTCATGGAATTGTCGAGGATCGCCTTGAGTATCTCGACATTCTTATCGAAATAGCGTGTTACTTCGCTTGTGAAAACGTCTTCGACCGCGATCTTCGCGTCGTTGTTGCCGAGCTTGGTCTTCGTCTGGCCCTCGAACTGCGGATCGGGATGCTTGATTGAAACGATCGCGGTGATGCCGCTTCTGATATCCTTCCCGTCAAGGTTCTCGTCCTTGTCCTTTAAGACGCCGAGCTCTCTCGCGTACTGGTTAATGACACGCGTAAGGCCTGACTTGAATCCCGTAACGAGCGTTCCGCCGTCCACTACGTTGATGCAGTTGCAGTAGGAGTTGATCTGCTCGGCGAAGCTGTCGTTGTACTGGAAAGCTACCTCGACCTCGATATCTCCGCTCCTGCCCTCAATGTAAATGGGTTCTGGATGCAGAGTCCTCATCTCGCGCGAAAGATATGAAACGAAGCTCTTGATGCCCTCATTCTCGCAGAAAGTCTGCTTAAAGCCGGTATTCTGGTCGGTGAAGGTCAGCGTGAGACCCTTGTTCAGATATGCGGTCTCCTTGAGCTTCTTAATGATGATCTCGGCCTTGAACTCGGTGGTGTCAAATATGGTCGGATCGGGATAAAACGTAACGGTGGTGCCGGTATCGCTCTTCGTGGTCTTGCCGGTCACGGGGATCATGCCGTTCACGAGCTCCACCACGGGTGTTCCGCCGTTATGGTACTCGTCGCGGTAGATCTTGCCGTCGCGGCGTACCTCAACGATAAAGCGCGAAGAAAGCGCGTTAACTACAGATGCGCCTACTCCGTGCAAACCTCCGGATACCTTATAAACCGAATTACCGAACTTACCGCCCGCGTGGAGTATCGTATAAACGACACGCACCGTGGGGATATGTTCGGTCGGATGGATGTCTGTCGGGACGCCGCGTCCGTGGTCCGTGATGCGGACGCCGCCGTCCTTTAAGAGCGTTATTTCGATCTGGTTGCAGTGTCCGGCGAGATGCTCGTCGATTCCGTTATCGAGGATCTCCCAGATGAGATGGTGAAGACCGCGGCTGCCCGTCGATCCGATGTACATACCCGGACGCTTGCGGACTGCCTCGAGTCCCTTTAAAACCATTATGTCGCTGCCGTCATAGTGTGCTGCCATTACTGTTCCCCTTGTAACATTTGTTGCTTTGCCGCCCTTCAGGGCTGCGCGGGCTTATTTCTCGTAGCCCGCTCCCTTCATAACATCGCAGAAATCGAACGTTGCGAAGTAATCCTTCGGAGTCTCCGCGCGGCGGATCAGCTGAACCTGTCCGTCCTCCTTAAGCAGGAGCTCTGCGGAACGGAGCATTCCGTTGTAGTTGTAGCCCATCGCGAAGCCGTGCGCTCCGGTGTCGTGGATACAGAGATAATCTCCCATGTCGATCCTCGGAAGGTCGCGGTCGATAGCGAATTTGTCGTTGTTCTCGCAGAGATTGCCGACCACGTCGTATTTGTGATCGGGCTCGGCGTCCTCCTTGCCCAGAACCGTGATATGGTGATAAGCGCCGTACATGGCGGGACGCATAAGGTTCGCCGCGCATGCGTTAACGCCTATATATTCTTTGTAAATGTGCTTCTCGTGGATAGCCTTTACGATCAGATGGCCGTAAGGCGCAAGCATAAAGCGGCCGAGCTCCGTGAAAATAGCCACTTCCATTCCTGCGGGAGTGATAACCTCCTCGTATGCCGCGCGCACGCCCTCGCCTATCTTCATGATGTCGCAGGGCTTAACTCCGGGACGGTAAGGGACTCCTACTCCGCCGGAAAGATTGATATAGCAGATGTCGGCGTCGGTCTCTTCCTTCAGCTCAACCGCGAGCTGGAACAGATCCTTCGCGAGCATCGGATAGTAATCGTTGGTCACCGCGCCGCTGCACAGGAACGCATGGATACCGAACTTCTTTACGCCGAGGCCCTTGAGCCTGCGGAAAGCGTCCGCGATCTGATGGCGCGTCATTCCGTACTTCGAATCGCCGGGGTTGTCCATGATACCGTTAGAAACATTGTAGAATCCGCCGGGATTGAAACGGCAGAAAACAGTCTCGGGGATGCCGCACTCCTTGTCCAGGAAGTCGATCATCGTGATATCGTCGAGATTGATATAGGCTCCGAGCTCTCTGGCCTTCGTGAATTCGCCCGCGGGAGTCTCGTTCGAGGAGAACATGATGTCGCCCTCTTTAAGTCCCACTGCCTCGGCCAGATACAGCTCCTGTATCGATGCGCAGTCCACGCCGCAGCCCTCTTCCTTCAGTATCTGAATGATGAAGGGATTCGGAGTAGCCTTAACTGCAAAAAACTCCTTAAAGCCCTTATTCCAGGCAAACGCCTCTTTGAGCTTGCGCGCGTTCTCCCTGATGCCTTTTTCGTCGTAGATATGGAAAGGCGTGGGGTATTTCTTTTCGATCTCTTCGACCATTTCTCTGGTCACAAACGGAATCTTTTCTTTGGTTATGTCCTGCATAATCATTCTCCCTTTCTCTAAGTCTTTCCCTACCCCGATCCGCACGTAATCTTAATCTTCCTTCGAGCCTGTCAGCCCGAGATCCTCTTTGATCTTACTTGTTGAAATGCCCTCTGTTCTGGGGAGATAAACGACCTCGCAGTAATCCTTTAAGAAATCAAACTTTCCTGCCCAGTCGTCGCCCATAACGAAAACATCGACATTGTTCTTCACAACGTCGTCGATCTTCTGCTCCCATGTGTACTCAGGCAAAACCTCATCCACATATTTAACAGCCTCAAGGATCTTCTTGCGGTCCTCAAAGCTGTAATACGCCTTCTTGCCCTTGATGGCGTTGAACTCGTCGGACGAAACCACCACAACAAGGTAGTCTCCGAGTTCTCTCGCGCGGCGCAGAAGATTTATATGTCCGACATGTAAAAGGTCATATGTGCCGTATGTAATTACTTTTTTCATCTTATCGTCCTTTCATACTGTACATAAATGTACTTCTTCTCAGTATTATTACGATTCACCGATTTTTACTTATTCTTTCCTGTGTTTTCACGATGCTCGTATTAACCTATTCTTCTCTTTGTTTTACGGTATTCCGTATCAACTTATTCTTCCTGTTATTATTCCGTTACTTCGAAATATTACACATCCGTCATTTAATATAGGTAACCTTGGTTCCTTTACCGCCCCTTGCCCTGCAGCGAAGCTTCGAGCAGTCGACCGTCTTGCCGCCC
>JAEEGH010007102.1_pt1 | contig 27107 bp, 25 predicted proteins | sample 9134181 | NCBI WGS metagenome assembly JAEEGH01 (sample SAMN16246544, study PRJNA631951) | gut metagenome | biome: gut microbiome; feature: rumen; material: DP-attached | host: Bos | place: Iran: Karaj | collected 2018-10 | reverse complement strand
TCCTTTGTCTTTCCAAACAACCACTGGGCATTCTTCCACAATATCATGTCCTTGAACGGTGCGAGGTCTGTCTCAGTCTGCAGGTATTGCTTCATCGTTGCCAGACTCTGCGTAAGCACCTGCGGTGCGGCGTATGGATAGTCTGAGCCGTAAAGCAGATGGTCGGGCGTAGTGATGGTGAGCATCATGCGGATGATCTCAGGTGAGTGGGCGCCGGCAAGGTCGTAGTATAGAGCACTGAGGTTAGCCTCCCAGTCAATGTCGCCAACCAACTTGTTTGCCTGCATCACCGGCACAAGCGACTTCATGCGGGGTATTGCCAACGGCAGGTAAGCACCGCAGTGGGGTACCACCACCTTGACATCGGGATATCGTGCCAGCACGTTGCGGCTTATCATGTTGGTTACGGCACGAGTGGTCTCAGAGAGGTATTCCTGCATAGCCAAAGGAGTCTGTGTCATCACCTCATGGTTTACGGGGGTAGGACGGTGGGGATGCAGTATGATTACTGCACGGCGCTCATTGAGGAAGGCAAAGAGCGTGTCTAACTCTGGTGCACCAAGGTATTGCCCATTGACGTTGGTGGCCAACTTGATGCCGTCGGCACCTAATGTGTCGAGTGCATACCTCGCCTCGCGTATGGCTGCGTCCACATCAGGCAAGGGCAGGGCGGCGCAAAACAGGAACCTGCCGGGGTGCTCCGTCTTTATGCGTGCTGCAGCCTCATTAGCCTTCCTTACTACATCGGCAGACGTAGGTTGCGGAGCAGCTAACGTCAGTACAGACGTCTCTATGCCAGCCTCGTCCATCCAGTTCAGATGTTTCCTAATGTCATATTTCGGTATGGGAAATCCCTCCTCCATCAGTCGTCCCTCTTTCTCCAAAGACTCTGTAAAGTCAGGCGTGATGATATGGCTGTGCACATCTGTCACATGTTGCGAAAATGCGGCGTTGGCAACCATCATTGAGATACAAATTGCCTTGAATCGTTTCATTGGCCAATACCTTTATTTTAGATATTGTGTAAAGAATTCTGCCAAAGTGTCCCACGGTATCATGTTCTTCGGTTCGCCTTTGCCGACAAGTTCCGTATAGCCGCCGTCGTAGAGATCGCAGTGCGTGGCATCTGGAATGATGAGCAGCCGCTTGTTCTCGGGGTTGGGGTTCGGTTGGCCGATGAATTTATATCCCTCAGCCTTGCCATCGACCATGTATTTGTATGCCGCCTCACCGAAATAGCGTGAGTGGGCCTTCTCGCCGTGCATCACGAGTACGGCCGAGCGTATCTCGTTGATATAATACAGGAAACGGCTGTTCGCATACGCCTGCGTACCAATCACGCGCCATCCGTCGTTAGAGTTGCCGCTACGCGAGTGGTAGCCGCGCGGAGTCTTGTAGTAGTCGAAATAATCCTTCACAAACTGTGGTGCATCGGCGGGCAATGGGTCGACGACACCGCCTGCCATCGCCTTCGGGTCGGTCAGACGTTGCTTGGCCAATGCCTCACGGGTCGCGTAGCGAGACTCCTCCTTGTCCTCGCTGTCGAAGTATCCGTTGCCGCTTACTCGTGTCATGTCATACATGGTAGATGCTATGGTGGCCTTGATGCGAGTATCGGCAGCGGCAGCGTTCAGTGCTATGCCGCCCCAGCCGCAGATACCGATGACGCCTATCTTCTCTGCATCTACATTATCTTGTTTAGAGAGGAAATCCACGGCAGCCATAAAGTCCTCGGTGTTGATGTCGGGTGATGCCGTGCGACGTGGTTCGCCGCTGCTTTCGCCTGTATATGAAGGGTCGAAGGCCAGTGCCACGAAGCCACGCTCTGCCATCTTCATGGCATAGAGACCGCTTGACTGCTCCTTGGTAGCGCTAAACGGACCGCTCACGGCTATAGCCGCCAGCTTGCCCTTGGCATCCTTAGGCGTGTAGAGGTCTGCCGCCAGCGTCAGCCCGTACTGAGTCTCAAACGTCACCTTCTTGTGGTTCACCTTCTCGCTCAGTGGGAACACCTTGTCCCACTCCTGTGTCAATGTCAGTGTATTCATATTCTCCTCCTTCGCTTTTTTAGTATCGCAGCCTGTTAGTATTCCGCCCAACAGTGCCACGGCTATAAGTATATTCCTCATAATATCACAATGCTTTTCCCATTTCAAATGCTTCCTGCAACTTTGCATTGCCTTCGATGTCACGTGCTTCGTTCACACCGCCACAGAAGAGGGTGCCTGCCAAACGGCTCTTGGGATAGCAGTCTATCCAACCTGTCAGACCAATTTCTGCACGCTTCGGAGTCTGTTCTTCATCTTCGGCTGCCGTTGTCAGCAGATATACGTCACGGAACATATAGTCCTGAGAGTACATGGCATTCATGCGGTCAATGAGAGTCTTCATCTGACCACTCATCTCATAATAGTATATGGGAGTTGCCCAGCATACCACATCAGCTTGCAACACCTTTGCCATGATGGCGTTCACATCATCGTTGATGACACAGCGTCCTAACTTCTGGCAACCGAAGCAACCTTTGCAGAACTGTATCTCCTTGCCAGCCAGTGAAATCTTCTCCACTTCGTTTCCGGCAGCCTTGGCTCCCTCAGCAAACTTATCAGCGAGCATGTCGCTGTTTGAACCACGGCGTAGGCTCGTGGAAATAACTATAACCTTTTTCATAATATTACTTTTTTTCCGTTCTTTATATACATTCCCTTCGTTGGGTTATCTACTCGTTGTCCGTTGAGAGAATAGCAGGCACCATCGTCTGCTGCTGCCGCACCTGTCACCTTACTGACGGCTGTTGCTCCTGATGTCAGTGACAGAGTGACGGGAATGTTGTTCTGTCCTATCTTTAGGAAAGTGCGCAGGTCATTTCCCGTAATGTTGTCAAAATGTCCCAATGGAGTGTAGCTCCATGAGTTGGTGTCGGCAAAGAGACAAATGTTACTGCCGCTATACAACACCACATCACCTGCCTGAGCTGTCATCTGCCTGTTGCTTGTGGTCAGCGAGAAGCCCAGTGGTCCCCATATCTCGAAATCATCATTAGTGTTCAGCGATATGGTGAGTGATCCGTTTTGCAATCGTGCCACGAGTTCCTGTGCTGCCTGTGTATCGGCAAGTGTCACGCTCTGTGTCTGCCCGCCTATGGTCACATATATTTTATTCATAGTAGTCTGTGCTTTAGTCTCATTATCTGCAGAACAACTGCAAAGCAGTATTGCTGCCAGAAGAATAATTATCTGTCTCATAGTGTCTCCTCCTTTTGATAGAAAGGTCCCGCCTCCTCGTCTGTTGCCTCAAGTAGGAAGGTGACAGGACGGAAACCGTCATTACAGGTTACTACGGCTATGCCGTCGCGGTTGGTCCATTCGTCACCATAAAACTTCTTCACACCAGATGACAGGGCAAAGACATACTGGTTCATAGTACGCCATGCGCAGTCGCACATACCCTTCGGACAGGTGTTGGTGGCATAGAATACGTCACCTTTCTTCAGCACTCCGCAGGGCTTCATATCTGGGTTGCCATACAGCTGCACCAAGTCTTTGCGCAGCGAGGTATCAAGTACTGTTATTCTTACAATTTTCATAAGTAAACTATGTTTTGAACTATGCTCTCCTGAGCGAAGAACTGTGACTGCTTTAGCTTGATGAGCTTCTGCGAATAATTATGAACTATGAATTATCTACAGGCTTTCCTTCAGTATCTCTGCCACGTCATCCTTTGTCAGGTTAAGGTAGCCAGCCGGATAAACCACTGTAGTCTCTGTTATTCCCGGTATCATGTCGGCAGTGGCACCCACCTCGCTGATGGTCAGCGGCAGTCCAATCTCCGTCATCCATTCCTTCAAAGCCTGCAGTCCAGCCTCGGCTATTTGCTCGTCGGTCATGTCGTCGCCGTTTACGTTCCATACGTTCTTTGCGAAGCGCACGAACTTAGGCAGTCCGTTCTTCATGGCACGACGGTAGTATGCCATTGACACTGATGCCAGAGCATATCCGTGAGGAGTGTGTGTCCATGCACCTACGCTGTGACCTATCATGTGTACCATCCAGTCCTGCTGCTTACCCATACCTATAAGAGTGTTCAGCGCCCATGTGGCAGTCCACATAATGTTAGAGCGAGCCTCATAGTCCTTAGGATTCTTCACAGCCACGCGGCTGCTGTAGATAACCGAGCGCATCAGTCCCTCAGCGAGGTAGTCGCTGGTATTGTCGTCGAAGTCTGAGAAATACTGTTCCATGATATGGTTCATGATATCGTATATGCCAGCCTTCATCTGGTTCTCAGGCACAGTCATGGTAAACTCTGGGTTCAGTATCGAGAACTTAGGCATCAGTCTGTCATCAAACACATGACCTACCTTGAATGTGTGCTCTGCATCGGTTATCACCGTACCGGCATTCATCTCCGAACCGGTGCCTGCCATTGTCAGTATGCAGCCCACAGGCAGCAGCTTCTGTCCTTCTTCAGGATTCTGCTGCTTCAGCCAGAACATATCCCAGTTGTCACCATCGCAGTACACCGATGCCGCCACAGCCTTGGAGTAGTCGCATACGCTGCCGCCACCCAAGGCAAGTATCAGGTCAACATCATTCTCACGTGCTATCTTAACACCCTCGTTCAGTTTCTCCAGCGTAGGGTTGGTCATAACGCCGGGATTCTCTACTATTGTCTTGCCGGCCTCACGCAGTATAGCCACCACCTGGTCATATATGCCGTTGCGCTTCACGCTACCGCTGCCATAGTTTAGCAAAACCTTGTTGCCATAGTTCTTTAACTCTTCCTTAAGGAAATTCAATGAGTCTTTACCAAAATAGAGTTTGGTAGGGTTATGATAAGAAAAGTTTCCTTGCATAGTCGTGTTTTTTTATTCGTTGTTTTCAATTAATAATGTTTAGCTTGCTTTGTAGATTTTTCTATAGTTCCTTCTGCTCTTCTGGGTTTTGCATCTTGATTACCTTTGCCGGCACACCCCCTGCCACGGCATAGTCTGGGATGTCTTTCGTAACTACCGCACCTGCAGCCACCACCGCATATTTGCCGATGGTTACGCCTGGGCATATCGTGACGTTCATTCCTATCCATGCGTTCTTACCTATGGTAACCTTGCCGTAGGTGTATTTAGTGTGACGCTCGTTGAAGTCATGGTTGATGGTGGCAATTCTCACTCCGGGAGCCACCTGCACACCGTCCTCAAACTCTATGCCGCCCGACGCACTGAGTATTGCCGAGTGGTTGATAAACACTCCGCTGCCCATTTTTACCCTGTTGCCAAAGTCACAGATAAAGGGTGTGAGGATTCTTACATCATCCAGTTTGCGACCAAACAGTTCTTCCAACTCCTCCACGTAGGTAGGGTCGTCAGGCATCTTTGCGTTTGCCTTGGCACACAACACTCGCGCACGCATCATCTCGTCAATTGCCTCCATGAAATACGGCTCTCTCACGTCTGTAGGACCGCCTTTCTCCATTAAATCAAATACGTAACCTTTTGGATATTCCATAACTCTTGTTTTTGTTGTTTCTGCTGCAAAGTTACGATGTTTTTTTGATATCTCTGTTTCACAAAATGCGTCATGATTTTCACTTTTTGCCTAAATCGTTTGTCTATATATAAATAAATGTGTAACTTCGTAAACATGAAGGCGGATTTCAAATACTCAACAGATTTCTATGGGATGAATGCCAGTGAGTTAAGTCACTGTTGTATGCACCTGCTGTGTATTGCAGGCGAGGGCAGTTTTGTGTTTAATGAGCACTGCTATCACATCGCGCGAAACGATTTGGTGGTGATACCTACGCCCTGCAAGGTGAAAAACATTGCCGCCCATGCCGATATGCAGGTGGAGTGGTTTGCTGCGGGTAATAAGTATCTGCAGAATCAACTGCCGTCAAACAACTACAGCATAGGCGGCAGCATATCCCTGAACCAAAACCCGGTAATAAGACTCACCGACGAGCAGGCGCAACATCTACTGGACGACTTCCACCGTCTGCGCGACCGTATGAACGACAACCATCTGCAGTTCTATGACAAACTGATGGGCAGCATGTGTCTCACCATGATGTATGACATATTCGAGGCGCATGCCCAACGTGATGCCTCTGTCCCCCACACTGACCGTACGGCATATATAGTGAAGCAGCTAATGGCACTGCTTGCCACCGGTGTCAGTCGCACGGAGCGTGATGTGAGCTACTATGCTGAGCGACTCAATGTGTCGCCGAAGTATCTCTCGTCCACCGTCAAGCGTGTTACGGGCCACAGCGTCACGTCGTACATAGACCGCCACACGGTGCCTATACTGAAAGACTTCCTGGACGATGAGCGCTTGTCGCTCACTCAGATAGCCGACCTTATGAATTTTACCTCGCTCTCATATTTCAGCCGTTACTGCACCAAGCACCTTGGGCAGTCGCCCAGCGAATATCGTCAGAGTCTGCAACCGAGGAGATTACCGCAATTGTAACCGAATTGTAACCATGTTTTTTCTTTCGTGTGGCTTTTGTTTAGTATCTTTGCAAACGTAATAATATATATATGGAGATAGATTTGATATTCAGGTTACTTGGTTCGCTGGCACTGCTCATATACGGTATGAAGACCATGAGCGACGCCTTGCAGAAGATGGCAGGTCCAAGCCTGCGACATGTGTTGGCCCGCATGACCGGCAACAGACTGAACGGAATGCTTACAGGTATGCTGGTGACTTGTGCCGTGCAGTCTTCATCTGCCACTACTGTGATGACGGTATCGTTCGTGTCGGCTGGACTGCTCACGCTGGCGCAGGCCATATCTGTAATAATGGGCGCCAACATCGGCACTACGCTTACGGCATGGATTATGTCGCTGGGCTACAATCTTGACCTTACCCTCATAGTGTTCCCCGCTTTCCTTGTCGGCATGGTGCTCATATACAAGAAGCGCCACCGTGTGGCAGGCGATTTGCTCTTCGGACTGGGTTTCCTGTTCTGGTCATTGGTAATGCTGAGCAGCGTAGGGCGTGACATGGACCTTGCCCACAATGCCGATGTGGTAAGTTTCTTCGCTTCGTTTGACACCAACAGCTATCTCACTATTCTGGCTTTCCTCGCTGCTGGTACCATAATAACCTGCGTGGTGCAGTCATCGGCTGCGGTGATGGCTATCACCATATTGCTCTGTTCTACTGGCGTGCTGCCTATCTACATGGGTATAGCCTTGGTGATGGGCGAGAACATCGGCACCACGGCAACGGCAAACCTTGCTGCCCTCGGTGCGGGTACAGAGGCTCGCAGGGCAGCGCTGGCACACCTGCTGTTCAATGTCTTCGGTGTTATATGGGTGCTCATAGTGTTCTATCCTTTCGTAGATATGGTGTGCGGATTCGTAGGCTATGACCCGTTATCGGCTGGGCAGTCGGCACGCATCCCCGTTGTGCTCGCCATGTTCCATACCTGCTTCAACGTCCTCAATACAGCCCTGCTCATAGGACTGATACCACAGCTGGAACGTATAGTATGTAAACTTCTGCCGGAAAACAAGATTGACGAGAAACAGCCCACCACGGTACACTTCATCAGTGGCGGCGTGATGCAGACCCCTGAGATAGCGGTGCTGCAGGCGCAGAAAGAGGTGGTGCACTATGCAGAGCGTATGCACCGCATGTTTGGCATTGTGTGTGCATTGATTGACGAGAAGGACAAGAAGGAGCTTGAGGCACAGTATGCCCGCATAGAGCGCTATGAGACCATAGCCGATAACATGGAGATAGAGATAGCTAAATATCTTGAGCAGGTGAGCAACGAACGGCTTTCTGACGATACAAAGGAAAAGGTGCGTATGATGCTGCGACAGATAGGCGAGCTGGAGTCCATCGGTGATGCTTGTTTCAAGATAGGACGCACCGTAAGGCATCTGCGCAAGGGTAAGGAGGATTTGACTGCCACGCAATACACCATGATACACGATATGCTACGGCTGGTAAACGAGGCTGTGGTACAGATGATAGTGGTGGTCAGCGGCAGGCGCAAGGACCTCTCGCTCAGTGATTCCCTCTCCATAGAGAAGGACATTAACGAGATGCGCGACGTGATAAGGGTTGAGACTGCCAACAATGTCAATACTCATCAGTGCTCTTATGCCCTCGGCACTCTGTACGGCGATATCGTGGCAGACTGTGAGAAGATTGGCGACTATGTGATAAATGTGGTGGAGGCACGTCTGGGCAGGCATACGCTTGACTATAACGGTCTGCAGCTGAACCTTGATAAGAAGGCTGCCACCATTGACGGAGTTCCTGTAAGTCTTACCCCTACGGAGTTCGCGTTGCTCCACCTGTTACTGGCAAACCGTGGTAAGGTGCTCTCGCGCCAGCAACTGATGGACACTGTTTGGGCTGGGGTAGTGGTGACCGACCGCACGGTAAATGTCAATATTACCCGTCTGCGTAAGAAACTGGGACCTTATGCCCGGAATATCGTCAGCCGTACAGGCTTCGGGTATATCTTTGAGGAATAGCTTGTCCACCCATCCTATCCACCTTATCCCTTCATCCTTCATCCTTCTCCCCTTATTCCCTTATAATATATTCAAATTTGTCAAATTTATTGTAGCCAAGCGTTTCAAGATACGCCTGGCTTTTTTTTATGTCTTCCTCAGTGTTATGGTTTGGTATGTGGGGCAGGCGCAGGGTGATGCTTGGCAGCAGTTCGGCGTGCTCCGAGGCAATCCACTTCAGGTTGTCGATGACGCGCTCGTTGCCAGTGCCGGAGTATGCCTTGTATATCTCCGGGTTCATGTCCTTGATGTCTATGAGCCACTCTTTTGCGTATGGCATTACCCGTTCCACGTTCTTGCGCGGCACGTTGAGGCTGGTCTCAATGGTTATGCGCCATTCCTTTGGACACAGCGCACAGAAAGCCTTTATATACTTGCTGTGAAGCAAGGGCTCGCCGCCGCCGAATGTCACTCCGCCGCCGGTGGCAAGGAAATACAGCTGGTCTATGCGCACCTCGTCGATAAGCTCCTCCACGGTGCGCTCCATGCACATCGTGTCATTCGTTATGCTCTGCGGGTTAAGGCAGTATTTGCAGCGCAGCGGACAACCGTGGAATGCCACAAGCGTCGTCACGCCCTCGCCGTCCACCGCCATGCGGTGACGCGCTATGCCTATCAACTTGCCTGTGAGTTCAGTTGTTACCTTATTTGCATAAGATGTGTGATTGTCGGTGATATCTATATCATTCATCCTCATTCTCACCTTTTATATTCTTTTCAACAACGGAAGAATTTTCAGGACAAACCTTGCTGTCGACCTCTTTCCCTTCCTGCTGATCAGGAATAGCTTGGCAAGTGGTATCTTCAATAGGTTGCATTCTTTTAATTACAGGAGCAGTTCCTCTTATCTCGTCAACATCTCCTTTTATAGTTGGTGGATAAAATTTAATATGTGTTTTGACCTTTGTGCCTGCGGGAATATCCTCAGGATTTACCTTGCCTTCTACTTCATCAAGTTCTCCCTGTTTAAGGGTGGCTTGGCTGGTAGTATCTTCGTTAGGTTGTTCTCCTTGAACTGTATTATTGAAATTGCAACTGCTCAGCGTAAACATTCCAACGGATATTCCGGCAACCATCGCCGCCTTGCCGAGCAACTGACGCTGGTGCAGCTGCTCTTCCAGGTAGCGCACCTCAGCCTCGCACTTAGGACATGTGCCGAGACAGTCACCCTTATACTGACATTCCTCCACCACATACTCTATGTCGTTAGCCTCGGCAATCTGCCTGCGAATCTCTTTCAGTATCTTGCAAGTCCTCTTTCCTTTTGCCATAGTTATTTGTTGTTTGTTTTAGTAGTATCGTTATTTAAGCGGAAAGTTACGGGAAAAGTATATCTTGTCTTTACTGGCTCTCCGTTTTGTTTTGCAGGAATCCATCTCGGCATGATAGATATGACGCGGACGGCCTCCGCATCAAGCAGAGGGTGAATAGACTTTAGTACCTTGATGTTGGAAATGTAGCCTTTTTCGTCAAGTTCAAACTGGCAAACCACTCTTCCTTGCGCACCCTCTTCTTCTGCTTTTTTAGGGTATTTTGTGTTTTCTGACAGAAACTTCATTAAGTTGGCTTGCCCTCCTGGAAAGCATGCCATTTGCTCAACGACTCCAAATACCTTGTCTTCTGTTTCTTTTACGGGGGGTAATGGTATAGCTTCTTTACCGCCTTTTATAACGACTCCTTCTTCCGGGTTGCTCACTTGTGCGTACAGCTCGTTTCCGTTCGTACTCATAGTTAGTAACCCCACAGATATTCCTGCGACCATCGCCGCCTTGCCGAGCAACTGGCGCTGGTGCAGCTGTTCTTCCAAGTAGCGTACCTCCGCCTCGCACTTAGGACATGTGCCGAGGCAGTCACCCTTATACTGACATTCCTCCACCACATACTCTATGTCGTTAGCCTCGGCAATCTGCCGACGAATCTCTTTCAATATCTTGCAAGTCCTCTTTCCTTTTGCCATAGTTATTTATTGTTTGTCTTTGTAGAATCAGTATCGTTATTTAAGCGGAATGTTATGGGAAGCGTATAACTACTAAATTTTTTTGTCACTCCATTTTCCTCCATAGGAATCCATTTCGGCATGATTGAAATTACTTGTACTGCAGCGGAGTCAAGAAGTGGATGAGCGGATTTCGTAACCCTGATGTCAGAAACGGTTCCGTCTTCGTCAATGTCAAACTTGCAAATGACTCTTCCTTGGATTCCTTCTTTTTCTGCTTGCTCTGGATATGTGGTGTTTTTAGAAAGAAATTCAGCCAAGGCAGGATATCCGCCAGGGAAGGAAGGCATTCGAGGTGTTATTTGACCGACGACCTCGTAGGTTTTTTCTGTATTCTGAATTTTTTCTTTTTTTTCAGAAACGCTCATTTGGTCATACATCTCGTTTCCGCATGAGCCTAAGGTGAACAGGCCAGCAGATATTCCTGCAACCATCGCCGCCTTGCCGAGCAACTGACGCTGGCGCAGCTGCTCTTCCAGATAGCGCACCTCCGCCTCGCACTTAGGGCATGTGCCGAGACAGTCACCCTTATACTGACATTCCTCCACCACATATTCAATGTCGTTAGCCTCGGCAATCTGCCGACGAATCTCTTTCAATATCTTGCAAGTTCTCTTACCTTTTGCCATAGAAAATATATTGAGTTGTTTAGGAAAAATTCGTAATGCATAAACGAAAACGAAGACGAAAACGAAAATATTCCGCATGGTATTTTTCACTTTTCACTCTTCACTTTTTCACTCTGAGCATAGCGAAGTTGATTACAAAGGTAATATTTATTTCTGAAACCACAAAGTTTTGCATCCTTTTTCCGTTACTCTTAAAAAGAGAAAAGAGATTTTGTGAATGTGAATGGTTTACTGTTTACTGTTTATATTCGTAAAATTAAGAAAATCACATTGTCATAAAAAGACCTGTTTTTCTTACACTTTGATTTTTGCAACCTTAAAATCCCTGCGATAAAAACCAGCGACGGTAAAATATATTGAAAATCGGGCAAAATTTCGCAGTCTGTAACTTGCTGATAATCAGCAGAGGCATTTTCCTTGAATTGTAAAAGCTATCATATTACGTTGTAAAAGCATAGCTTTTACAATGTGGAAGCTATCAAATAAGGTTGTGGTTGTAAAAGCTATCAAAAAACAAAATTCCATTGTGACATACATCCGTATATAATCACAGCGAGTATCTTAATAATACCTTCTCTTTCTGGTTTTGTATTTTCTCACTGTCTTCTTTTTTACATTGGACGTAGCGCTGCGCCTCCAATTACTCTCTTGTTCTTTCTGAACTTCCGTATATTGTGAACTTGGCTGAGTTGAATATCCAGAGTTAGGTTGAGTAGAATATCCGGAGCTTGGCTGAGTAGTGTATCCGGAATATGGCTGGCTTGAATATCCAGAGTAAGACCGCTCTACGTCATCGCTTGTGATGCTGAAGGTGCGGTTGACCTGGCGCGGCCTGTCACGGAGTGAGTGAAGGAAAAGCCAGTCGTATGTTTTCTGCAGATAGAAATAGCGTGCATACACACTGTGAGAGCCACCCTCCATCCATTCGTAGCGCAGCAGTTTGTCCTTGCCCTTGCCTTGCAGGTAGCTGACCACCTGCTTTGAACATTTGATATCAACAGACGTGTCGCCGGTGGCGTGCATTATCCACAGGCATGTCTTGCCCAAACCGTCAGGTTGCTTTGCCGAACAACCACCGCAGAAGGCTATGGCGGCGGCAATCTTCTCAGGATATGCGTTGACGAAATCCATGGTGCCGTAGCCACCGAGACTCATGCCAAGCACATATACGCGCGACTCGTCAACAGGGAGATTGCGCTTTGCCCATTCAAGCAGGTCGTTCAGTTTCTTGGGGCTCCATGAGGTCTGCGACTGCGGGGCTATGACGATGGCAGGAAGCGACATACCGTCTGACAGGGCATCGACGGTGCCGTAGCTGCGCACCTTTTCAAGGTCTGTTCCGCAACACGAAGCACCGTGCAGATAAAACACGAGTGGCAGTGAGCGGCTGCCGGAAGCGCTGCCGTTGGGGGTATAGAGCCAGAAATCGTAGTTGTCGGCCAAAACTTTGTTATGTGTGGTTAAAGTACCATTACCCAGTCTGTTTTGTGCGGAAATGGCAAGTGTTGCAGTTACACAGAGGATTAGTATGAATATATTTTTTTTCATAATGGTGCAAAGTTACGATTTTTTTGTCAACAATCAAAATTTTTTTCAACATTCTTCTATATGCTATTGACAAAAAAAAGCACTGTGCAGAAGCGTAGTCCTGCACAGTGCTTGTATATGGTATAATACCCGAAGAAAAAATTACAGCGGCATGTTGCCGTGCTTCTTCGGAGGATTGCTCTGGTTCTTGTTGCGTGACATCTCAAGGGCCTGGATGATGCGTATGCGGGTGTCGCATGGCGAGATAATCTCATCAATGTAACCGAGACGAGCGGCAGGCAGCGGGTTGGCAAACTTGTCACGATATTCCTTGGTACGCTCGGCACGCTCCTCTGGTGTGGCCTTACGATAAAGGATGTTGCATGCTCCCTCGGCACCCATAACAGCGATTTCGGCTGATGGGTATGCAAGGTTGACATCGGCACCGATGCACTTGGAGTTCATCACGATGTATGCACCGCCGTATGCCTTGCGGGTAATGAGCGTAACCTTTGGCACGGTAGCCTCAGCGAAAGCATAGACAATCTTAGCACCGTGGCGGATGATGCCGTTGTGCTCCTGCTGTACGCCCGGCATGAAGCCCGGAACGTCCTCTATGGCTACAAGAGGAATGTTGAAGCAGTCACAGAAACGGATGAAACGCGCAGCCTTGTCTGACGCATCGATGTCGAGCGCACCGGCAAGCACGTTTGGCTGGTTGGCTACGAAACCTACGGTGCGACCCGCCATGCGGCCGAAACCTACGACAATATTCTTTGCCCACTCTGGCTGTACCTCGAAGAAATACTGCTGGTCGCAAATCGGCTCTATGATGTCGTGGATGTCATACGGCATGTTCGGATCGGCAGGCACCACGCTGTCGAGTTCATGACACACGCGTGTCACCTCGTCGGTAACGGGCAGTATCGGTGCATCCTCCATGTTGTTTGACGGAATGAAACCGATGAGTTCGCGGATGGTCATAAGTGTTTCCTCATCACTGTCACAGATGAAATGACTCACGCCACTTACCGAATTATGGGTCATGGCACCACCGAGTGTTTCCTTATCTACATCCTCGTTGGTTACAGCCTTGACTACGTTTGGACCTGTGACAAACATCTGGCTCTGCTCCTTCACCATAAGGATGAAGTCTGTAAGTGCCGGTGAATAGCATGAACCACCTGCGCATGGTCCCATGATGGCGCTTATCTGCGGTATCACACCACTTGCCATCACATTGCGACGGAAGATGTGCGCAAAGCCTGTCAATGACTCCACACCCTCCTGGATGCGTGCGCCGCCAGAGTCGTTGAGACCTATGATAGGAGCGCCATTCTTCAGTGCAAGGTCCTGCACCTTAGCTATCTTCTGTGCATTGGCTGCGCTCAGCGAACCACCAAGAACACTGAAGTCGAAAGCATATACGAACACGATGCGGCCGTCAATCTTTCCATAACCTGAGATGACGCCGTCACCCTCAAACTGTTTTTTCTCCATGCCGAAGTCAGTGCAGCGGTGCACCACGTGCTTGTCCATTTCGACAAACGTATTCGAATCGAGAAGTGTTTCTATTCTCTCTCTTGCTGTAAGTTTATTTGCCATAATTATCTTGGTCGTTTGGTAGTATTCAGAAGCTAACGGATTATGCAAAGGCTGTAGCATTTGTCATAACAACCGATTTCTTAACTACTGAATTCTTGATTTCTTTAGACGTTTGAGTCGCTTAATTTCAGTTTTACCAACACTTGCTCTGCACGAACGGTGTCACCATCCTGTGCCAGCACTTCTGCCACCTCGCAGGCTGCCGCCACCTTGTAGTTGGACTGCATCTTCATTGCCTCCATAGTGAAGAGGGTGTCGCCTGCCTCGAACTTGTCGCCTGGCTTACAGTACATCTTCACTATCTTGCACGGCATAGGTGCCGTTATGGTGTCGGCCTGCACGCCGCCTCCCTTGTGCTTGCGCATCTTCATATACTTGGCCTGTGAGTCAAGCATATCTATCTGATAGGTGGAGTAATTGAGGTTTACGTTGTAGTGTTTGCCTCCCTCGCTGCGTACAAACTCTGCATTGTATGAATTGCCGTTGTAAAGCAGCGAACATGTGCCATTCTGCAACATCGCCACATCAACGTCATATACCTTGCCATCAATATCGATGCTCACCTTGTTGCCTTCCTTGTTAAGGAGGGTAACGTCATACATCTTATTTCCTACTTGTATTTCCATTGTTTGAAAATTTAAGAATTAAAGAAACGAAGAATTGAAGTCTTTCACTTTCTCTGCCTTCAGAACTTCAATCTTTCAATCTTTTAATTTTTCAGTCCTACTACACTCTCAGCACACCCTTCTGCAGTCCAAAGGCACGCCAGCGTGTCAGCGCTCCGTTTGGTTTCTGGTCTGCATTAGGCTGCACGCCTGCATTCTCCTCCATGTTCATCAGATAGTCCATGTAGGCTGCGATGACTGCCATAGGCTCAGAGTCATTCATGAAACCTGAGCGTGGACGCAGGCGCTCTTCGTTGCGCTCGATGAAATAGGTGTTGTAGTCACCATTCTTGAAATCGGGCACATCGATGATGCGGCGCAGATAGCGTATGTTTGTTGTGAGACCTGTTATCTTATACTCGTAGAGCACGCGGCGCATACGCTCGATGGCATATTCACGCGTGGTGGCCCACACGATGAGTTTGCCTATCATAGGGTCGTAGTGCACGGGTATCTCATAGCCCTCATATACGTATGAATCAATGCGTGTGCCGATGCCGTGGGGTTCCTGCAACTGGCATATCATTCCCGGTGAAGGCATGAAGTTATGCTCTGTGTCCTCAGCACATATACGACACTCTATGGCATGGCCATACTGTGCTATATCCTCCTGCTTGTAACGCAGGGGCTCACCGTTGGCTACGCGTATCTGCTCCTTTACAAGGTCAACGCCCACCACTTCTTCCGTGATAGGGTGCTCCACCTGCAAACGAGTGTTCATCTCAAGGAAATAAAAATTATGGTATTTGTCAACGAGGAACTCAATGGTGCCGGCACCAACATATCCCACTGCCTTAGCGGCTGCAACGGCCTTGGCACCCATCTCCTCGCGCAGCGTATCGTCGATGAACGGTGACGGTGTTTCCTCAACAATTTTCTGATGACGGCGCTGCACACTGCACTCACGGTCATAGAGGTGAATGACATTGCCCAGCGTATCACCGAGTATCTGGAACTCGATATGGTGTGGTTCCTCAACGAACTTCTCTATATATACTGTATCGTCGCCAAAGCCAGACATTGCCTCGCTCTTTGCGGCGTTATACATCTCCACCACATCTTCCTCACGGTTGATAAGACGCATGCCCTTGCCGCCACCGCCCATAGACGCCTTGAGCATCACGGGGAAGCCTATCTCCTTTGCAACGCGAACTGCCTCGTCTGCCGAAGTAAGCGGCTTTTCGGTTCCAGGAACCACAGGCACGCCAGCCTCTATCATCTTCTTGCGTGCGCTTATCTTGTCGCCCATCTCTTCCATCGTTTCTGGACGAGGACCGATGAAGATGAATCCTTCTGCCTCACAACGACGGGCAAACTCTGAGTTCTCTGAGAGGAAGCCATAACCCGGGTGTATGGCATCCACCTTATGCTTGTGGGCCGCCTCCAGGATGTGGTCGATGTTTAGATAACTGTCAATGCTCGCCGCACCACCGATACACTCAGCTTCGTCTGCGAAAAGAACATGACGTGACAAACGGTCTGCCGTACTATAGACCGCTACCGAACGGATACCCATCTCGTAGCAGCTGCGCATCACGCGGATAGCTATTTCACCACGATTGGCTACCAGAATTTTTCTAATCATTCTTCTTTTTTTAATACCCTTTTCCATTTTCTCTTGTTGTCCGTAATCCCGCAGACAAGTGTTTTTGTGAGTTACTGAGACCATATGCGGCAGGTCTTCTGACTTCGTCCAGAGTGCGGTCGAGCCTTCCCGTCAACAAAGACAGTGGCTATAGTTTGTGACCGTACTCCTTGCTATTGGACTTACAGCATCGGGTAATGTCTCGGATTTTCACCGTGTTCCCATCTTAGCTCTCATACACCTTATAATAAAGCATACAAGAGAACCGCTTGGTCAATTTGACTGCAAAGTTACAACATTTTTCTGAATTAACAAAACAAACTGTAATGAATTATTCTGTTATTCTTTGCAGGAACGAAAAAAATGATGTAATTTTGCAAATCAATTATGAACAGACGGATTTTGCACCTTGCGGTGCCTTCTATAATATCAAACATCACAGTGCCGCTGCTCGGCCTGGTGGATGTGGCTATAACCGGCCACATGGGCGAGACGCGCTATATGGCAGCCATCGCCGTAGGCTCGATGATGTTCAACATCATATACTGGATGTTCTCGTTCCTGCGTTTCGGCACGGGCGGACTGACGGCACAGTTGTATGGCGCCAAGGGCAACGTGGCGCACACGCTGGTGCGCTCGTCGGCCATTGCCGTGACAGTGGCAGCGACACTGCTGGCGGTTCAGATTCCTCTGTTCAGGCTGGCGGTATGGTTTATCAATCCCGAAGCGGAGATTATTGACACCATACACACCTATTACAATATTTGCATCTGGGGCACCATTCCATCACTATTGCTGTACACCTTCACGGGATGGTTTGTGGGCATGCAGAACACCCGCGCCCCTATGGTCATCTCTATCACGCAGAACATAGTGAACATCTGCCTGTCGTGCTTCTTTGTTTACGTATGCGGAATGAAGATAGAGGGTGTGGCACTCGGCACACTCACGGCGCAGTGGGTGGGTGCACTGATGGCATGCAGCATCTTGTATTCAAAATACCGGAATGTATTGCGCGGTGTTTCCATAAAGAAATGTATCTGTCAGAAGGTTGACATCGACGGGGCCTCGTCGGTTAATGTCACCTTGTTCATACGCACCCTGTTCCTCATCGCCGTTAACCTCTATTTCATAGAAGCCGGAGCCAGGGGCGGGGCGGTGATACTGGCGGTAAACTCCGTATTGATGCAGATGTTCATACTCTACACATACGTCATGGACGGCTTTGCCTTTGCCGCCGAAGCGCTGTGCGGCAGGTATCACGGTGCAGGCGACAAGCAGAACTTTGACCGTGCAATGCGAGGCGTATGGATATGGTCATTACTGCTGACTGCATGCTATACCGCTGCCTATGCCTTTGGCGGCGAACAGTTTCTTGCGATGCTTACCGATGACGCCGCCATACGTTCTGCCGCCACCGAATATCTGCCGTGGGCAGCAGCCATCCCGCTATGTGGCGTGGCCGCCTTCGTATGGGACGGCGTATTCGTAGGCATCACCATGACCTTAGGCATGCTGTGGGGTACGTTTGGCGGTGCAGTGGCATTTTTCCTCATATACATACTGCTCTACCCCACCCTGCACAACCATGCCCTATGGATGGCTTTCAATGCCTACCTGCTGATGCGCGGCGTGGTGCAGCATATCATTTATCTCACCTCACGCTCTCGTTAAGGTTTCGCTTAAGGAAGAAACTGCGGGTCCACAGGAAGAACATCGCCACACCAACGGCATTGACAAACGCCACGGTCCAAAACGAAGCGGAGTATCCAAGGTGTTCGGCAATGATTCCGCCAAGCAGCACACCCAGTCCCATACCTACATCCCACGATACGAGGATGGTGCTGTTGGCTGTGCCACGCTGACGGTTGGTGCCCACGCAGATGGTCATATTCTGGAATGCAGGCCACATGTGACCATTGCCGAGTCCTATCAGTATTGCCGAGCCATAATAGCCAAGCATGATAAGAACCTGCGGGTCTATGGTTGGAAAATAATTCGCCAGTGTAGGCATCAATATAAATAATGTGTAGCCCACGAGCGATATGCACATGCCACCACCGGCATTATGCGTGAGCAGTCCGCGGCTAAGTCCTTTCCTGCCTTGTATTCTACTGAGCATAAGTCCTATGGAGCATAGCATGAAGTATGTGCCGGTGCCGCTGGTAATGCCCAGCGTCTCCTTGCCGTATATGGCGAGATAGTTGCTCAGCACACCGAAGCAGAATCCAAACGCCACCATGTTAAGGCCTATCAGCCAGCCGCGAAGCAGGAAGAAACGATCCCACGAGAGTTTTGGAAAGCGCTCAAATGAAGAATGCTTTAGTGAAGAGTTAAGAGTGAAGAGCGAAGAAGGTTTAGCTCGGCGGCCCGAAGGGGAAAGCCAATTTGAGTTACCATTTGACTGCATATAATCCGCAGGGGATTCTTCACTCTTAACTCTTAACTCTTCACTAAATCCCACATGGGATACCGTACTGTCCACCAGCCACCCAGTGAAAGCGACGACGAGTGCCACCCAAAACAGCAGTTCAAAACTGTGCGTGGCATGATACAGCCATATACCGACAGAGGGCGCAATGGCCATAGAGAGATTGTTGCTCAGTCCGTAGAAGCCGATGCCCTCGGTGCGGCGGCTCGAGGGGAGCACGTCGATGGCGACGGTGGAATTGGCAACAGTGAGCGCACCAAACGGTCCGCCATGCAGAGTGCGCAGTATGGTGAACATCAGCAGCGTGCCGGCGGCAAGGTAGCCGGCAAAGAATATCGCGAAAGCACCGTAACAGAACATCAGCACGGTCTTGCGCGAGAAGGTATCGACCATGAAACCGCTGAAAGGACGAAAGATAAGGGCTGTCACGGTATAGCCCGACAATACCAGTCCTATCATGTCTTTCGTGGCACCAAAATGCTCGCTGAGATACAGCGGCAGCAACGGTGTCAAAACATAAAAGGCGAAAAACAGCATGAAATTGCCGGTCATCACCTTACAGTAATTTGCGTTCCAAAGCCTTTCTTTTTTCTCCATAGTGCAAAGGTACAAAAAAAAGTTGAATGATGAAAGTTGAAGATTGAAAGTTTCAACTTTCATTTTTTTTTCGTACCTTTGCACCCATGATGGACAAAACTCAATTTCGGAAACATATCAGGGATATCAAGAAAAGATATTCTGCCTCAGAACTGCGCCAGATGTCTGCCCCGTTGACAAGCGAACTGCTTGCCAACGATGCCGTGCGCTCTGCAAGTGCGATACTGCTGTACTGGTCGCTGCCCGACGAGGTTTATACCCACGACATAGTGAGGCAGCTGGCAAAGGAAGGTCGCACGGTATTGCTGCCGAAGGTGCAGCCTGACAACACGCTGACACAGCACCGATACACCGGCGATGCCGACATGACGTGCGGGGCATACGGCATCATGGAGCCTGCTACGCCGGCACTGACCGACGACGAGCGCGACACGCTGCTCGGCAAAGGCTCTGTAAGCATCATCCCCGGAATGGCTTTCAGCATCGACGGCCACAGGCTCGGCAGGGGAAAGGGATATTACGACCGCCTGATGTCGCAACTGACTATGACATTCAAGATAGGACTGGGCTTCGATTTCCAGATATTCAAGGAGATTCCGCACGACGACCACGACATCCGCATGGACTGCGTATGGCACCTTGCCAACCTTCCGTGTATGAAGCAGAAATAACACAACTCACATACAACTTATGGAGATAGTAAAATACAGTTTTTGCTGTTTCTGCTTAATCGTATCTAACTGCTGATTCCTTGCGATATTAGCCACAAAACTCAGTTTCGGCTTCAGATATCGCAAGGAATTTTCATTTTTCGCAACATACTGGCTACCAAACAGTAACAACAACCGCAAGAATCACATCTCCTGTCTCGTATTATAAAACGATAGCTTTTACATGGTAATAAGGCACATATTACCGTGTAAAAGCTATCGTTTAACAGTGAAAAAGGAATGTAATTACTGCATAATATGGCACATATTACGATATAAATCCTGAATCAGAGCAAATCTATTTAACTAGAAAGAGAACAATATTATTCTATGTATCACCCTCTCTTTTCTATTTTGCAAAATATCCCATTGCGTCATTTGTTCACAAATCCACCCTGCAAATCATAGTAAAATATCGATATTATAGAAATACTCACAAGTTATAAATTAAGGTGGTGATAATGTTATTATAACGTGAACTCGATGAAATAAAATTTCTCACCTTTAGGCGCACCCTACAAATACCAAAAAACAATTATGGGGTATCTCCGTATAGTATGGCAAATGAAATGATGGGAGGTGAACCTTTGGTAAAATTACTTGATAGCATTTAAGAAGTAATACAAGTTCTGAAATATTCAAGATACAGTACGTAAAGTTAAAAACAAAAGTTTTTTGCATTGAAATTTGGTGATATAAAAAATACTTTGTAACTTTGCATTTTCCTCACCAACGAAAAGACAAATGCATTATGAACATTACGGACGAAGATATTAAGCGCAGAGCTAGCGAGGTATTCTCTGCCATGGAAAAGCGTTCCACACTGGAGGAAATGCAAATGATACGCCATGCATTCGACTTTGCATGGCAGGCACACCGCAACCAGAGACGCAAGACAGGCGAACCGTATATCATACACCCCATTGCCGTGGCAATGATTGCAGCTTCAGAACTGCAACTCGGAGCTGCACCCGTGTGCGCCGCTTTCCTGCACGACGTGGTGGAGGACACTCCATGCACCAACGAAAAGATACGCGAGGTGTTCGGCGATGACGTGGCTTTCCTCGTGAGAGTGGTGACGAAACAGAAAAAACGTTCGTATGACATGTCGAAACAGCTTGACAATTTCAAGCAGATGCTCGACTCAATGCATAACGACATCCGGGCCATACTCATAAAACTGGCAGACCGCCTGCACAACATGCGAACACTTGATTCCATGCGCCCCGACAAGCAGATGAAGATCGCTGGTGAGACAGACTACTTCTATGCTCCGCTGGCAAACCGCCTAGGATTCTACACCATCAAGGTGGAACTGGAGAACCTTTCGTTCCGCTTCCGCTGCCCCGATGTTTACCAGTATATCACAGGACTGATAGAAAAGGAAAAGGAACGCGAGAATACTCGCCTGCAGGCTTTCGAGAGCCGCATAGACTCAATACTGAAAAGCGAAGGAATACAGTTCTACCGCGAAGTGGAATACAAACAGCCGTACAACATCTGGCGCAAAATGCAGACCACGGGACAGGACTTTGAGCACCTGGAGTGCAGACACTTCACACGCATAGTATTCCCAGAGGATATGTACCTATCGCGCAAGAACATGTGCCTGAAGATATACTCATTGCTGACAGACAAGTTCAAGGAACGCCCGAACTCCATCGTCAATTACGTGGACCAGCCAAAACAGAACGGCTATCAGGCTTTCCACCTGCAGGTGCTGTCTGACTACGGCGTATGGGAGGAAATACACATACAGTCAGAGAAGATGCGCACGAAGTCGAAACTGGGATATCTCTTCGACAGCGGACAGCGCGAGATAGACATCAACAAATGGCTCGACGACTTCCGTAAAGTCATGAAGGACGTGGCTGACCACCCAGAACAGAACCGCGACGGAACGTATTTCATGCAGTCTGTCAAGGCATCATTCTACAACGACGACATACAGGTTTACACCCCGGAGGGCAAGGCTGTGCTACTGCCGAAATCATCGTCGGCCATAGACTTTGCATTCGACATCCACACAGAAGTGGGCATGCACGCCAAATATGCCAAGATAAACGGCCACCTTGCCTCCATCAAGACACGCCTGAAGCGCGGAGACAGCGTGGAGATAGGCACAGCACCTGAGGTATGGCCGGGAGAAGACTGGCCACAGTACGCAAAGTCATACAAGGCACTGAAGCACATTCATCTGTATCTTGACCGCAAGCCACGCCCGCAGTATCTGCGCTGCCCTCACTGCAACCCAATACCAGGCGAAGAAGTGGTAGGCTTCAAGGATGACAACGAATGTATTACCGTGCACCGTCGCGACTGCGGCGAAGCCATCGGACTTGCATCACGCTATGGCGACAGCATCGTGGCCGTAGATTACCAGTCACAGCCAGAAGTGCTTTACCCCGCCACCGTAACACTTAAGGCAGTGGACCGCCAGCACCTGCTCAGCGACATCATTGACAGTATATCCAACAAACTGCACCTGAGCATCAACGACCTGCACACCGTTACTGAAGACGAGATAGTGACCACCACCATCAATTTCTTCATTCACGACTATATGGAACTGCGCACCGTGGTAAGCAGCATCCTCAGCATACCAGACGTTGACGAGGTAAGTTATCTGAATAAATAATTAAAAACTGTTAATTTTTTGCGTATTTCATATTAATTATGTAATTTTGCGAATTGAAATACGTTGGTTGACATTTGAGCAAAAACAATGTCAAAACAAATAATTATTAATTATCAATCATTAAGCACGATTATTGCCTATCGGAACACTTTTACTCATTACCAAATCGTTTAAAAGTAAAAACAATGAAAAGACTGTCACAGCTGACGAATGAAGAGTTGGCTTTGGAGTATGTTAATGGCAATAACCGCGCGTTTGACGAACTGCTTGCGCGTACGCAGACAGGCATATTCTCTTACATTTTATTTATAGTACACAATAAGGAGGTGGCTGACGACATCTTCCAAGAGACCTTTTTGAAGGCTATCCAGAAACTGCAGATGAGGAAATACTCACCTTCAGGCAAGTTTAACGCATGGATGATACGCATTGCCCACAATGCCATCATGGACTGGTATCGCAGACAGAAGGCAAAACACCTCATTGACACCGATGGAGACGAACTCTTCATCGCACAGATGGTGGACGGCATGCAGATGGAGACCTCACGCGAGGACATCATGAACAACGCGCAGGTGCTGAACGATGTGCGTTCGCTCATCGACTATCTGCCCGAAACACAGCGTGAGATTGTGAAGATGCGCTACTACCAGAACTTGTCATTCAAGGAGATTGCCGAGCAGACTGGCGTGAGTATCAACACCAGCCTCGGACGAATGCGTTACGCACTCATCAATATGAGACGCATAGCAAAGGAGAACCGCATGCAGTTGCAACTGGCATAACACGCAACATACATATATAAAAAAGACAAGAGAAGTGAATCCAATCAAATTCACTTCTCTTGTCTTTATCTGCATTTTCCTAAAAAGTGTCATTTCTTTTCAACCCCAATCGTTCATTAAGGTTCAAGGGCTTTCAGTTCACTGATGACAGCATGCGGATCTTTAGCCTTGAACACATAACTGCCTGACACAAGGACATCAACACCAGCCTGAACAAGGCGCGGAGCTGTCTCTGCCTGCACTCCACCGTCAACCTCTATCAAAGCACTGGAACCGCTTTCGCTGATGAGTCGCCTCAAACGCTGCACCTTGTCTATGGTGTTCTCTATGAACTTCTGACCTCCGAAACCGGGGTTTACGCTCATCAGCAACACCATGTCAACATCGCGTATCACATCTTCGATAGCGCATACCGGCGTAGAAGGATTCAACGTAACGCCAGCCTTCATGCCTGCGTCATGTATTTCCTGTATGGTACGATGAAGATGTGCCGTAGCCTCACAGTGAACATTCATCATCATTGCACCAAGTTTCTGCGTTTGCTTGATGTAACGCTCCGGACGTTCTATCATATAATGCACGTCGAGCGGTTTTTTACATACACTTGCCACGGCCTCCAGTACAGGAAAGCCAAACGAGATATTCGGCACGAAATAGCCATCCATCACGTCAAGGTGAAGCCAGTCAGCCTCACTGGTGTTTATCATATCAATCTCGCGGTCAAGGTGCAGGAAATCTGCAGCCAACAGCGAGGGTGAAACCATTGTCATTTATGTCGTTGGTAGTTATGACAACCTTCCTGTCCCATGCCATTATGCGAGCAAGCGCACAACTGCACAGGCCGGTCGTCTATGTTTTCAATTTAAACAGAAGGGGATATACTTTCCGTCAACAAGCAACGGACGAAACGTCCTTGCATATTGCCTTATTATTTCAAGAGTGCTTTCCGACGGAGACAAATAATTAACTGGGTAATTTTGATTCATAGGCGGGCTTTTTTGGTTGATTATATTAATATAACGCACCTTTTCCCGTTTTATTACTTTTCTTCATCAGAATTTGCTTTGTCAACATACATTTCACACCGAATTATATATCGGATGAAATTATCAAACCATCAGGCACCCAGCAAGCCACCATAAGTAAAAACCGCAGACAAACCCTTTGGGAATGTCTGCGGCTTACGGTATCGTAAATTGAAATTAGTTTACTTTACCTTTTCTCGCATGGTTTGCAAGCCTTACGGTTTACTTTACCTTGTCAACGATGGCCTTGAAAGCCTCAGGGTTGTTGACAGCGAGGTCAGCGAGCACCTTGCGGTTGATCTCGATACCTGCCTTGTGGAGCAAGCCCATGAGAACTGAATAAGACAAGCCCTCCTGACGTGCGGCAGCGTTGATACGCTGAATCCACAGTGCGCGGAAAGTACGCTTCTTGTTCTTACGGTCACGGTAAGCGTAGGTAAGACCCTTCTCCCAGGTGTTCTTGGCTACGGTCCATACATTCTTGCGTGCGCCATAGTAACCCTTGGTCAACTTCAGGATGCGAGTTCTCTTTGCCTTAGAGGCAACATGATTTACTGATCTTGGCATAGTTTTTTACTTCTTTTTACAAAAAGATTAGACAATAGGGTTAATTAACGCAGACGCAACAGGTCACGAACCTGCTTCATGTTGGTTGTGTCAACAAGAGTAGAACCGAGAAGATTTCTCTTCTGCTTCTTCGTCTTCTTTGTCAGGATGTGACTGTGGTAAGCGTGATGTCTCTTAACCTTACCAGAACCGGTGAATGCGAAACGCTTCTTCGCGCCGGAATTTGTCTTTACTTTTGGCATTTTTTGTTTGTTTTTTATTAATTATTAATTAATGTGCTGAGCGCATATACCGGGCGCTTTTGCACTTCTTCTGTCGTAAATCTCAAATCAAAGAACTTCAATCCTTTGAAAACTTCAATTTTTCAATCCTTCAATTCTTTAATCTTCTCCCTCTGACTGCTCACGCAGTTTTTGCAGAGCCTCAAAGCCTTTGGCATTCTCTGCCAAGCCTCCGTTCACTGGTGTTGCTTCTATCTCTGACGCAGCTGCCTTGCCAGCCTCTGCAGCTTCGGCCTCACGGCGCTCACGATCCATCTTCTGCTGCGATTTCTTTGCCTGACCGGCTTTCTTCGGAGCTATAAAGAGGAACATTTTCTTTCCTTCCAGACGTGGCATCTGTTCCACCTTACCATATTCCTCAAGGTCATTGGCAAAACGCAACAAGAGCACCTCACCCTGTTCCTTGAACAAGATAGAACGTCCACGGAAGAACACATATGCACGCACCTTATTTCCCTCTTCCAGAAATTCCTTGGCGTGCTTGAGCTTGAAGTTGTAGTCATGGTCGTCGGTCTGAGGTCCGAAACGAATTTCTTTCACCTCAACCTTAACCTGCTTCTGCTTCATTTCCTTCGCCTTCTTTTTTTGCTGGTAAAGGAACTTAGAATAGTCAATGATGCGACAAACAGGTGGCAACGCATTAGGGCTGATTTCCACGAGATCCACGCCCTGCTGACGAGCTATGTCAAGTGCCTGCTTAGTAGGCATTACTGAAGAACCATTTTCATCAACGATACGAACTTCGCGAACGCGAATCTGCTCATTGATGCGGTATTGGTTTTTAGGATTTTGTTTTCTGTTGTCTTGTTTCATTAACTATTATTATGTGGTACTAATGTACTGTCTTTACTGTATTACATTGATTCACACACACGTGTGCGTACAAATCGGGTGCAAAGTTACAAAAAATTCTTGTAACAGAAACATCTTTTGCCAATTTTAGAATGTTAAATTATATTTTTTTAACATCAGATTGTCAAGTTTAACCTTTTTACTTGAACGGTGGCATTGGTGTACCTGGTTTGCAGAACGAATGCAGTGTGATATCGAAACGCAATACGCTGTAGTTAGGAATCGATGAAGAACTAGACGAAGAGCCGTAGCCCAGCTGCCATGGGATGTATATCTCCCAACGGTCACCAACGTGCATACTCATCAACGCAGTGGTAAACCCATCTATCATACTCGAGATGCTCATCTTAGCCGGCACCATCGACGAAGTATCATACGTTCCCTGCCATGAGGAGTCAAACTGTTTGCCATCGCTGTATGATGCAGAAGGAATCAGCCTGCCGCGGTAGTGTACGCGAACTGTATCACTATATAAAGGTGAAGGATACAGTGACGTTTCCAAACTCAGCTCCTGGATTTCATCATGCTCCTCCCCTTCTCGCTGGCTCACCACATGAGCAACAATGCAGTCGGTGTGCGAACCACCCAGCTCTCTTCCATAGGTATACACCTTCAAACCGTTCACTTTCGACCATGACTTGATTATCAGCCACGATGTGTCACCGGCGTCAATGC